>Ga0105355_10004607_pt1 | contig 11797 bp, 12 predicted proteins | sample GOMGulsemesocosm_2_FD_83508 | JGI IMG/M metagenome (GOLD analysis project Ga0105355, IMG submission 83508) | Methane-oxidizing microbial communities from mesocosms in the Gulf of Mexico - GOM9C Gulf of Mexico | ecosystem: Environmental > Aquatic > Marine > Cold seeps | place: Gulf of Mexico... | reverse complement strand
TCAGAGGTGGTTTCGCCCTCAGCCGCGAAATGGCGGCGCTCGATGCCCGAGCGTGACCGGATCCATTCGTCGGTGGTTTCCAGCGAGGCTTCGAACTCCGCGTTTTCGACGACACGCTCGGGAAGATAATGCCCAACACCGGTAATCACAGCACGTCGCGTCATTCTATGGCCTGCCTTTAGTCTTTTTGTTGAGTGGTCGTCCGAGAGATGTCACGGAGAGGAGCATTTTGGGTAACCACAGCCGAGGATGCAACCCGTGCGGCCAGTTTTTCTGCAAAGCCTTGCTGGGCAAGCCGAAACGCCAGTTTTACTGCGGCTGATACGCCAGTGGCATCTGCGCCGCCGTGAGATTTTACAACAGTGCCATTTAGACCCAAGAAAACACCGCCGTTGACCCGGCGAGGGTCTATTTTTTTGGATAGTCGCGCCAACGAAGGTAGCGCCAGAAGGGCAGCCAATCGTGACAAAATGGAATACTTAAACGCTTCGCGTAGGGTCGTTCCGATCAGGCTGGCGGTGCCTTCACCAGTCTTGATTGCAACATTGCCGGTAAAGCCGTCAGTGACGATGACATCGGCAACATCACCGGGAATATCGCTGCCCTCGACAAAGCCGACAAATTCGAAATTGCCCCGGTCCGCGTGATCCGCGATCATCGCGTAGGCATCTTTCAATTCGGCATGGCCCTTGTGTTCCTCAGTGCCGACATTCAAGAGCCCCACCCGTGGTCGGGCTATGTCCATTGAATTGCGGGTATAAGAGGTACCCATAAGAGCATATTGTAGCAGATCCTGAGCGTCGGCACGAACATCTGCTCCTACGTCTAGCATCACGTTAAACCCTTGTGGGTTTCGCGACGGCCAGAGGATGGCAATTGCGGGCCGATTAACACCCGGCAGCTTGCGCAATCGGATCATGCTAAGCGCCATCAGGGCGCCAGTATTGCCGCAGGATACAATTCCGTCGGCTTCGCCCTGCTTAATCGATTCGATGGCTGACCACATCGAAGTGCCTTTGCCATTGCGCATAACCTGGGACGGTTTGTCCTGCATGGTAACCACATCGCGGGCATCACGAATTTCAACGCGGCCATCCAGACCACGTTTCTTGGCGACCAACGGTTTCAGTTGTTCAATAGGTCCATGCAAGATGAACCCAATGTTTGGGTTCTTCTTGGCGGAAAGAGCGATGCCGGCCACCACAACTGTGGGACCGGCATCTCCGCCCATGGCGTCAACCGAAATGATGATACGGTTGGCAGATGCCTTTGTGTGATCGGTCTGACCGGTCATGCGTAAGCCTGCCTGGCAAATGAGCGTATGACGTGGCTTATGCCGCGTCCTCGTCGATTTCGTCGTTCATGGCGACGATTTCTTTCTCACCGTAGTTGCCGCACGAGGGGCAGACGTGGTGGGGACGCTTCAATTCGCCACAGCTCGAACATTCGTTCGGGTTTGCAGCAACCAGGGCATCGTGCGCACGACGATTGTTGCGACGCGACTTGGATACTTTGTTCTGTTGGACAGCCATGTCTCAACCTTTGTCTATTAGGGCCGTAGGGCAGATCCCGAGGCCGATTTCGTTGTTCGTTTCAAACGGTGTGACGTGCGTTTAGGCTGCGGCCCGTCCGATGTCCAACCATTAATCCGATGAGCGCGCGAAAATACTGCGAATCTTATGCTGTGCAAGCGTTTTCTGGGCTAGCATAGCCGCCTGCACCAGCGCTCATATCTTTCTAAGGCACAAATATTGCCCTAGCTATCCTTTTTTAGCTGATTGTGCAGGTCGGCGAGACCGGCAAAGGGACGGGTATCTTCGTCGCGCATCGGTTCTTGGCCCGGTTCGGTAAAGACAGATTCGCCCAACTCGACACCTTCCTTACGCGGATATTGCGGCAAAGCCAGTGCTAGAGCCTCGATCATGATGGCCTGAGGGTCGATGTGACTGCCTAGTGGTTCGACGTTGTCATCTTCGGGCATTTCGACTTCTGCTTCGTCTGTTTCTTCTATGTCAGCCAGGAAATGGCGTACGATGGGGACGTCGATGCGGGTGCTGATTGGCTCCAGTGTCACCACGCAGTTTTGCAAGGCTGTTACGCCGAGGGTTGCAGTCAAATGCCAATCGCGGAGGTTCTTCGCCTCGATCTGTCCATTAAAGCGTAGCTTGCGCAAGCCACGCAGGCCTAATTCGTCGGCTAGCATCTTTAGTGCGGCGACATCGGGGCGTATATCAAAGCTGGTCGGGCTGTTTTGAGGCAGATCGGCAACGCGCAGGGCAGGGGTGTCAGACATTGCGGGGACTTTCGTTTCTTGAACCGGAGGCCGGGTTTAGGTAAGCGGGATCAAAGGCGTTATCAAGCCGCGACGGGGGAGCAGCATGTTTGCAATGGTAAATCGGTTGAAATTGGCAGCCAGAATAGTGGTTTTGGCGGGGGCAGGCATGGCCCTGGCCAGCTGTGCCGCGCAATACCGCAACCATGGATATGTGCCCAGCGAGGAAGATCTGGCCGAAGTTGTGGTTGGCGTTGATACCCGGGATTCGGTTGCTGAAAGCATTGGCGCACCGTCTTCCTCGGGGGTTTTGGACCAAAGCGGCTATTATTATATTGCAACGCGCTTGCGGCATTACGGCCCCAGCCAGCCAAAACCGGTATCCCGGGAGCTGGTGGCGATCAGTTTCGATCAATCCGGCGTGGTCAGCGGTGTCGAGCGCTTCGGCCTAGAGAACGGCAAGGTGATTCCATTGCAACGTAGGGTGACCAGTTCTGGCATTCAGGATAAGACATTCCTGCGTCAGCTGCTGGGCAGCTTGGGCAACATTGGACCCGGCAACGTTATCCAGTAATTGGTCGGCCGCGTTTTGGCAGGCTTAACCCCAGAGGTGTCTGCGGAATTGCGAGGTCTCGCCATGTCATATAGCACAGAGATCCTGATTAAAGGCCGCTATCGGGCGCGTTTTGCTGACCAATCTGGGGATCTGGCTGCGACGCTGGCATTGCGAACCCTGTGTTTTGGCACCGTTCAAACGGATCTAGATTCGTTTGACAGTACCTGCTCTCATGTTCTGGTCGAGGATATCCGTTCGGGTGAATTGGTTTGCTCTTTTAGAGTTTTGGAATTGACTGACGGGCGGCAGATTGGGCGAAGTTATTCAGCGCAATATTACGGTCTGGCCGGTCTGGCCAAATTTTCCAAGCCGATGATCGAAATGGGGCGTTTCTGTATTCATCCCAAGTGGAGCGATCCGGACATACTGCGTTTGGCCTGGGGAGCGCTGACCCGAATTGTCGATGACTGTGGCACCCAGATGCTTTTTGGGTGTTCGTCCTTTTCTGGCACTGACGTTAAGCCTCATTTGGATGGATTTGCGGTCTTAAAACATCGTTACCAGGCTCCTGAGTGCTGGCGGCCTCAGCTCAAAGCTCCCAATGTGGTCCGGTTTAGTGAGATGTTGCAGAGCAAGCCTGACGTTAGGCAGGCCATGCTGGTTATGCCTCCGCTGTTGCGCAGTTATCTGCTGATGGGGGGATGGGTTAGTGATCACGCGGTGGTCGATGCCGAAATGAATACGCTGCATGTGTTCACTGGCTTGGAAGTCGGAGCTATTCCAATAGGCCGCCAACGTCTTCTCCGGGCTCTGGCCGGGTAAGATTTAGGTATTTAGGACGAGAAGAAAACAGGCTGGAGCCTCGTGGAGGCGTTGACCTGCCCATGTCGGCGAGGTAGCTGGCGGCTATGGCACGTATTCCTCTTTTGCAGATGTCCGGTATTGCGCTGACTTTTGGCGGCGACCCGGTTTTTTCAGATCTTGATCTGGTGGTTCAGCCCGGCGACCGTGTAGCGTTGGTCGGGCGAAATGGATCGGGTAAATCCACTTTGATGAAGGTGATGGCTCGGTTGGTTGAAGCTGACTCTGGCACCATTGTGCTGCCACCGGGGCGCTCTGTTGGATATATGGAGCAGGACCCGAGTATGACGGGTTATGCGACCTTGGGCGATTTTGCTTGCAGTGAGCTGGACCCTGGCGAAATGTACAAGGTAGAGCGGGCTGGGGAAGGGTTGAAGTTCGACCCGGACCGGTCGGTTGAAACTGCATCCGGCGGTGAGCGGCGGCGAGCGGCGCTTGCCAAACTGATGGCTGAATCGCCCGATCTGATGCTGCTGGACGAGCCGACCAACCATTTGGACATCGAAGCCATTGGTTGGCTGGAAGGTGAGCTGAAATCGACCCGCGCCGCTTATGTGCTGATCTCGCACGACCGTGCGTTCCTGCGCGCCTTGACCCGAGCCACTCTGTGGATTGATCGCGGTCAGGTGCGGCGGCAGGAGAAGGGATTTGAGGCCTTTGAGGCCTGGCGCGATACCGTCTGGGAAGAAGAAGACATGCAGCGCCACAAGCTGAACCGGCTGATCAAGTCAGAGGCCCGCTGGGCGGTGGAAGGCATTAGTGCGCGGCGCAAACGCAATATGGGTCGGGTGCGGGCGCTGCGGGATCTGCGCGAGCAACGCTCTGGCCAGATCAAGCGCCAGGGCACCGCCGATTTTGCTCTGGATTCCTCGCCAAAGTCGGGCCGCAAAGTGATTGAGGCCATTGGCCTGACCAAGGGGTTTGGCGACAAGCAGATCGTAATGGATTTTGATCTCAAGGTGCAGCGCGGCGACCGGGTGGCCTTTGTTGGGCCCAACGGAGTCGGCAAGACCACGCTGTTGAAGATGTTGCTGGGGCTGGAAGCGCCGGAGGCGGGAACGGTTACGCAGGGCACCAAGCTGGAAATTGCCATGTTCGACCAGGCCCGCGATCAGCTGAACCCGGATCTGAGCCTGTGGGACAACCTGACCACCGACCCCGAGATGGGCGTGTCGGGTAAATCTGATCAGGTCATGGTGCGTGGTATGCCCAAGCATGTGGTTGGATATCTCAAGGATTTCCTGTTTGACGAAAGTCAGGCGCGGGCTCCGGTGCGGTCTTTGTCAGGCGGCGAAAAAGCTCGGTTGCTGCTGGCCAAACTGATGGCGCGCCAAAGCAACCTGCTGGTGTTGGATGAACCGACCAACGATCTGGATATCGAGACGCTGGATCTGTTGCAGGAGTTGTTGGACAGTTACGATGGAACCGTGCTGCTGGTCAGCCACGACCGCGATTTTCTGGATCGTGTGGCCACCACGACGATTGCGATGGAGGGGGATGGCCGTGCCACGGCCTATGCCGGTGGCTGGAGTGATTATCTGTTTCAGCGCGGTCCATCCGAAGCAGAAAAGGCCGCGGAGAAGGCCAAGTCGTCAAAGGCGAAGACCAAGCAACAGTCCAAGATTGCATCTGGACTGTCCTTTACTGAGAAACACCGGCTGGAGGCTTTGCCTGGTGAGATCGAACGACTTGAGCAAGAGATTGCCAAACTGGAAGAGTTGATGGCTGATCCTGAACTCTTCACTAAGCAGCCGGTGAAGTTCAAAAAGGCCAATGAAGCGCTGGTGCAGCGGCATCAAAAATTGGCGGCCTCGGAAGAGGAATGGATGGAGCTTGAGGAAAAGTCTGGCGGCTGAAATGTTTCGCGCGCGAAACATATGCTAAAACTTGAACGAATTCCTCAAGGGTTCGTTCAAGTTGGTTACCGCTTTGTGAAGGGCTTGCGCTTTAATATCGTTTTGTACGGTATTGAAACTTAACCTGAATAATCTGACTAAGTTGGATTTCTCTGACCGTTGCCAAATGTGTCAGCAACGGTCGCGAAACCGAGTGCCACGCAACACCCAAAGGGGTCAGCGCATCCGCAAGGCCCCGTCGAGACGGATCACCTCGCCGTTCAAATAACCCATCTCAACAATGAAGCCGGCTGTGCGGCCATATTCAGATGGATCACCCAAACGGGGTGGGTTTGGCACATCCGTCGCCAGTTGCTGTTGCACCTCTTCGGGAAGGCCAGCCAGCATCGGGGTCATGAAGATGCCCGGCGCGATGGTCATCACGCGGATACCAGTTGAGGCCAGATCGCGAGCCATGGGCAGGCACATGCCAACCACGCCACCCTTAGAGGCGGCATAGGCGGCTTGGCCCTTTTGCCCGTCAAAGGCGGCAACTGAGGCAGTGTTGATGATCACCCCACGAGCGCCATCGAATTCGGGGTCGTTCTTTGCAATCTCAACCGCTGCCAGGCGCGAGACGTTGAAGGTGCCAACCAGGTTGATATCGATGGTGCGCTTGAAGGCGTCCAGTGGATGCGGCCCATCACGGCCCACAGTTTTGATACCATAGGCAATGCCCGCGCAATTCACACAGGCTGAAATCCGGCCCATTTTCTCGACACCATAGGCAATGGCAGCAGCGACCGAAGTTTCGTCCGTCACATCCGTTTGTACAAAGTGCCCACCGATGTCTGCGGCGACGACAGTGCCGCGTTCGACATCGCGGTCCAAGATGGTCACCTGGGCACCTTGGCTAGCGAAATGACGCGCTGTGGCCTCACCCAGGCCCGAGGCGCCGCCGGTAATCACTGCGGCGGTGGTGGATAATTTCATGAGCAGGGCTCCTCGCGTTATCTGAACATATGTTCAGATAATCACGGCAGCTTAGGCCTGTCCAGTTTTTCGCGGCGTCATCAGGGTCCGATCCAAGGCTGCAAGGGGCCGCAGCAGACGCCCCATTGGTGGCCAATAGATCCATGTGCCGCCCAAATTCTGCATCTGCGCGCCAGTTCCGAGTTTAAAGCGAGCTAATCCAGCGGCATTTTCAGTATTGATCAAGCCTAGGTCTAGCTGTTGGTAGTCCTTGGCTGCGAGCCAGTTCATTATCTTCCACATCAACAGGTTATGCGCCGACACAGCGCGACCCTGATCGGTCGTGTGGCTGATGTGATAGGTGGCACTGGCACCGTGGCACAGAACCAAGACGGCAGCGATCACTTCCTTGCCGTCAAAGGCCTGGAACAATTTGGCCTTACTGGGGTTTTCATGAACATAGGCCATGGTCAGATCCACTGGCCAGTTGCGATAGCCACGCTGCCCCTGTTGTTTGGCGTCTGCCTGGAGCAGCCAGTGGGCGGGGTCCAGCGGCATGTTCTGCCGGGTGACACGCAGGTTTTGCTGCTCGGCGTGTTTCAAGCGATTGCGCCATTTCTGATGCAGAGCTGCGCGGCGTTTTTCCTTGGGGGCAGTCAAATCGAGCTGCGCGACCTGGGCCGGGCTCATCAGTGGGACGGCGCCGAGTTTGGCCAAATCGGGCACTGGTTTGTCTGGCGACAGGATGACAGGAGTGCGGCGCAGGCCCTGTTCTTGCAGCACTTCCAGCAGACGCAGCGGTTTGTCGACGTGGGCTCGGTTGACCATAGCAACTTCAATCCGGCCCAAAAAACGACGTCGCATCACCAATGTGTCACCAAGCTGATCAAGGATCAGCGGTTGTTGACCACGAAACCGCAAAGCGCGGGCAAATTCCTGCGATTGGGCAAGGGCGCGGATAGGAATGGAGCGTTGAATGGGGCGGGGCATCACATCTGCTGGCATAAAGTCGAACATGAGGCCTATTAACGCTGTATAAACCTAAGTGATGGTTAATGGATCCATGAAAAATCAAACTATTATCATGGGCCATAGCGCCCCCGGTCCCCGCATGACCAAAGCCGCCGCCGTCTTACTGGCCACCGCCTTGTCGGTTCCCGTTTTTATTCTGCTGAATTGCGTGGCCTGGTTGACAAACTAGCGGTATTTGCCCGCATGGCGTGTTGCAAAAGGCACCCACCAAACTTAGCCTGACCGCACAGCGATGTGAGGTTTGAACATGTTTTTTCGCAAGAAGTTTGAACATGTTTTTTCGCAAGAAGTCGGGCACCGTCGGACCTGCGACATTGGGCTGAGCAGTTTATCGAGGAGGGGGTCGTTGTTGTGGAACAATCGGTTTCTGAGGAGATGACAGCAGAGGCACTTGCCAGTTTTGACAGACTGATAAGAGATAACAAAGCGGCGTTTTCATCTGCGGCTGATGCACAGGGCAATTATGCACGACTGATAAATTTGCACCTCGTGCTCCCGCAATTGCGAAGATTATATTTTGAAAACAAATCTCTGCGCATGTTGGAGTTCCTGTTTCAAGCCCGGCCGGCGCTGTATACTTCGTTGTATTTCCAACGCGGATCAACCCAACCTCTGCACCGAGATTCGCCGTTTTTTACCACCACCCCCCGCAACTATTACGTCGGGTTTTGGGTGGCACTCGAGGATGCAACGCTGAACAACGGCATTTTGCAGATTGTGCGCGGCGGACATCTTTTGCCTGAGTTGGATCTGGCTGAATTGGCGGCGACGAAATATGCCAGCGGTCAGGCCGTCGGGGCTTTTGATATGGATATGTGGAAACTCTACCAGGACGCAATGAGAGCATCGGTTGATGCGGCTGGGCTGAAAGTGGAAACGCTGGAGGTCAAAGCCGGGTCAACGGTATTGTGGCATCCCCATATCCCGCATGGTGGCAGTCAGATCAAAAATCTGGGGTCCACGCGCAATTCCTTTGTGGTGCATACTACGCCCAAGGGCGTGCCGGTTGGGCATCAGGACGCATTTTATGGCAGGGATGCAGACAGATCCTGCGAGGCGACCTGGAGCTATCGCGACATGGGGCCAGCCGAGATGGTCGAGCATGGCCAAATTGACATCGGGCACAATAAGCCAATTAAGCTGCAGGACGTTGTTGTCTGACCGCAAATAAAACGACCCGCTTTTGCAGCGGGTCGTTGACGTTCTAACCTTCCAGCTGCACCAGTGCATGACGCTTTTTGCCGGCGCTGAGTTTGATCGGCGAAGCAAGCGCTTCGGCATTGATCATCATTCCGGCATTGGTCAGCGGTGCATCATCAAGTTTTGCACCGTTTTCGGCAATCAGGCGTTTGGCCTCTTTGCCAGTTTTTGCCAAACCTGATTTCACGATCAGTTGCACGATGGAGATACCATCGCCTAGATCGGCGGCAGACAGCGACAGGGTGGGCAGGTCGTCGCCAACGCCGCCTTTTTCAAACACCTCACGCGCGGTGGCTTCAGCGGCCTTGGCTGCCTCACTGCCGTGCAGCAGGGTGGTGACTTCGTTGGCCAACCGGATCTTGGCTTCGTTGATTTCGGACCCTTCAAGCGCCCCCAGACGGTCGCATTCGTCCACCGGCAGTTCGGTATATAGCTTCAGGAAACGGCCCACATCGGCGTCGGTGGTGTTGCGCCAGAATTGCCAGAACTCATAAGACGACAGCATATCCGGATTCAACCAGACCGCGCCGGACTGGGATTTGCCCATTTTCTTACCGTCCGACGTGGTCAGCAGTGGCGAGGTCAGGCCAAAAACTTCGCCCTCAATAGTGCGGCGGGTCAGGTCGATACCATTGACGATATTGCCCCATTGATCCGATCCGCCCATCTGCAGGATGCAGCCATAGCGGCTGTGCAGCTCCATAAAGTCATAGGCCTGCAAGATCATGTAGTTGAATTCAAGAAACGACAGCGACTGTTCACGATCCAGTCGCGATTTCACGCTCTCAAACGCCAACATGCGGTTGACCGAGAAGTGACGGCCGATGTCGCGCAGGAATTCCAGATAGTTCAAGCCATCCAGCCATTCGGCGTTGTTGATCATCACCGCGCCGTTTTCACTGTCGTTGTAATCGACATAGGCCGAGAACACCCGCTTGATGCCAGCGATATTATCGTCGATCTGCGCGTCGGTCAGCAGTGGGCGTTCATCCGCGCGGAACGACGGGTCACCCACTTTTGTGGTGCCGCCGCCCATCAGGGTAATCGGTTTGTGGCCGGTTTTCTGCAACCAACGCAGCATCATGATCTGGATCAGAGAGCCAACATGCAGCGACTTGGCGGTGGCGTCAAAGCCGATGTATGCAGGTTGGCCGGGGGTCATCAAAGCCTCATCCAGACCTTGATAATCGGTGCAATCGGCAAGATAGCCACGCTCCATCATAATGGAGATGAATTCCGATTTGGGATGGTAGGTCATAATGTGCCTCGGCTATGGATTGCGCCGGTGTATATAAAACGCAAATGCCGCGGTGGGAACAGGTGTTCGGTAGAAAAACACTATCCTATGATGATGGTTAACGGGCAGGATAGGTCCGGCAGGGGTAAAAGGGGCTGATGATGAGCAGAGGTATTTCGAAAAAAGGTGTGGTGACGGCACTGGGCGCCATGAGTGGCACCTCGTTGGACGGCGTGGATGCGGCCGTTGTTGAAACGGATGGCAGTATAATTCACGCGTTTGGGGTTTCGGCTTATCGTGAGTATTCCAGAGACGAACGCGACGTTCTGCGCGCCGGTCTGGGCTGCTGGGGCGGAGAGGCGGCTGAGGCAGCGGCCAAGGTGGTGGATGCAGCACATGCAGAACTGCTATCGGGATTTGCACAGTATGATGTCGCCGGGTTTCACGGCCAGACCCTGGCCCACGCGCCGCGCCTTCAGGGCACCTTTCAGGTCGGCGATGGCGCTGCTCTGGCCGGAAAACTGGGCAAACCGGTGGTCTGGGATTTTCGCTCTGATGACGTGGCGATGGGCGGCGAGGGCGCACCTTTGGCGCCATTCTTTCACTTTGCTTGCGCAAAGTATCTAAATCTGCGCCACCCGGTGTGTTTTCTCAATCTCGGCGGTGTCGGCAATATTACCTATGTGGATCCCCGCTTTGATACACCCGAGGAAGAGGGCGCATTGCTGGCTTTTGACACTGGTCCTGCCAATGCACCGGTGAATGATTTGATGCAGGCGCGGTTGGGGCTGGAGATGGATCATGGTGGCAAAATTGCCCAGAGCGGCACCGTAGAAACCGGCGCGCTGGAGTTGTTCCTGGCCGAACCCTATTTCTCAAGACTTCCGCCCAAGTCACTGGATCGCAACGATTTTGCCGAAATGATCACTTTGGTCGGAGAGCTGAGCGATGCCGATGCCGCCGCCACGCTGACCGCAATGTGCGCCGCAAGTGTGGCGCAAGGCATGCAGCATTTTCCTGAACAGCCCTCGGCGGTGCTGGTGACTGGCGGTGGCCGTCACAACCCAGTCCTGATGCAGATGCTTTCAGTGTCGCTGGATTGCCCGGTGAAACCGGTCGAGGACGTCGGGCTGGACGGCGACATGTTGGAGGCGCAAGCCTTTGCTTTTCTGGCAGTGCGTGTGGCGCGTGGTCTGGCCACGTCGGCCCCCGGCACCACCGGGGTCAGCGCTTGTGTGGGTGGTGGCATCGTCAGCACCCCCGACGGTTGACCGGGGCTGGCTCAGGCGCGTGGAATATCAAATCCGTCTTTGGCCAGCTCAAAGCCATCGAACTGAAACCCCGGAGAGACCGTGCAGCTGACCAGAGTATACTCACCAGTGGTTCGTGCGGCTTGCCAGTGGCCTTCGGGGACGATCATCTGCGGCTCTCCTTGGCTCAGGTCAGGTGTCAGCAAATGATCCCGGGCCGGGCCTTCGTCACGTTCAGACAGGGACAGCACCAGCGGTGCTCCGGCGTGGAACAACCAGATTTCGGTGGCATCGACTCGGTGCCAATGGCTGCTTTTTCCGGCGGCCAGCAGAAAATAGATGCAGGTACCAGTGGCGCGGCCTGCGTTGTCGGCCTGCCAGGTTTGGCGATACCAGCCACCCTCGGGGTGGGGCCGCAAATCTAGCCGTGAAATGATGTCTTGAGCGGTCATGATGTGGCGCAGTCCTTTGTCTCTGGCATTTCTAATTTCAGCGCATATGTTCTGGGCATGAGCATGCACATCCCCTTTGATAATTCATACGCCCGCCTCGCACCGGTGTACTATAGCAAACAAGCGCCCG
>Ga0105355_10004599_pt1 | contig 11805 bp, 10 predicted proteins | sample GOMGulsemesocosm_2_FD_83508 | JGI IMG/M metagenome (GOLD analysis project Ga0105355, IMG submission 83508) | Methane-oxidizing microbial communities from mesocosms in the Gulf of Mexico - GOM9C Gulf of Mexico | ecosystem: Environmental > Aquatic > Marine > Cold seeps | place: Gulf of Mexico... | reverse complement strand
GCTCATTTGGGCGTCACTCCACAAGCAGTGAATAAGCTTGGCGGATATCGCGTTCAAGGCCGTGATGAAGCGAAAGCACTGGCGATGATTGAGCATTCTAAAGCTCTTGTCGCCGCAGGCGCGGATTGCATCTTATTAGAATGCGTACCAAGCAGTTTAGGTAAAGCGATTACTGAAGCCGTAAACGTTCCCGTGATTGGCATTGGTGCTGGCAGCGATACCGATGCACAAGTCTTAGTCGTCTATGACATGCTAGGGCTTAATGCAGGCCATATCCCTAAGTTTGTTAAGAACTTCATGGTTGAAGGCCGTACACCGCAGCAAGCGATAACTGCCTATGCCGAAGATGTGAAAGCGGGTACGTTCCCTGGCCCAGAACATAAGTTCTCCTAAGCACAGATGTTGAAGATAGGTCGAGTCAAATGAGTTTGTTAACCGTTACTACCGTCGCAGAATTACGCGAGTATGTGCAGCACGCTAAATTTAAAGGTCTGAGTGTAGGCTTTGTGCCTACCATGGGGAATTTACACGCGGGCCATATGAGCTTGGTTAAGCATGCTAACAAGCAATGTGACATAGTGATTGCCAGCATCTTCGTTAACCCTTTGCAGTTCAACGACCAGAGTGATCTTACCAACTATCCTCGAACACTAGTGCAAGATCAGCAGCTATTAGAAAGTAATGGCTGTGACCTGCTCTTCGCGCCTACCGTCGATGAGATGTACCCGAATGGCCAACAGAGCCAAAGCATAGTATCCGTGCCTGATGTCTCTCTAGGCTTATGCGGTGGTGCACGTCCGGGGCATTTTGATGGTGTTGCGACCGTCGTGACAAAACTGTTCAACATGGTACAAGCGGATAAAGCCTTCTTTGGGGAAAAAGATTTTCAGCAATTAGCAGTGATTCGTAAGATGGTCGCTGACTTATGCCTGCCAATTGATGTTGTCGGCATTACAACTGAACGAAATAGCGAAGGGTTGGCCCTAAGTTCACGCAATGGCTACCTGTCGGCCAATGAATTAACACTAGCACCTGCTATATTCAAAACCTTGCAGGAAGTCGCCACCAGCATTCAACAGGGTAATGATTTTGCAACAACATTGGATGAAACTCAGCAAAGACTGAACAACCAAGGTTTCAAAGTTGACTATTTAGCGCTGTGTCGCGAATCCGATTTAAAGCCCGCCACGACTGAAGATGAGAAGCTTGTGGTGCTTATAGCAGCCTTTTTAGGCAGTGCGCGCCTCATTGATAATTTGCCATTTTCGTTGAATCGTACTACCGATTAGGGCATACTGCGCACCGCCTGCAACAAGGCTATAAATTAACCAATGAGAACAGAGGCTACGTTAGTCTGCTGAGTCATTGAGACGTTACCGGATTAAAGGTTTTTTCTATGCAGTCCACTATGCTGAAAGCCAAGATACATCAGGCTCGAGTCACATCGGCCGTATTGAACTATGAAGGCTCCTGCGCTATCGACGGTAAGTTGTTAGAATTGACAGGCATGCGTGAATTTGAACAAATTCAAATCTACAACATGGAAAATGGTGCGCGTTTCACCACGTATGTTATCCGTGGTGAAGATAATTCAGGTATCATTTCTGTCAATGGTGCAGCAGCACGCCTAGCTCAAGTGGGTGATCGCTTGATCATTTGTGCCTACAGCACTTACGACGAAAAAGAGTTGGCAAATTTTAAGCCTAAGATGGTTTATACCAACGCTGATAATACAGTAAGCCATACCAGCTTCGACATTCCCGTTCAACTGGCCTAATCAACTCTGTATTGATTAAGACTATTTGACGACCATACGCCACATTCATTGTGGCGTTTTTGTTTCTGCCAACCGATAAACCAAGCTAATACGCTGTGTACTGTCCCAAGCCTGTACAAAAGTTTATACTGCGTATAATTCCAAATTTGACTCATATAAGGATTATTATGAGCACGCCTTTACAACGCCTAGACATCTGGCAACAGCTACAACAGCACTATCGCGAGATCCAGCCACAACATATGGCAGACTGGTTTAAAAGTGATAGTCAGCGCTTCGATCGTTTTAATATAGAAGCTGCCGGTCTTACCTTAGATTATTCTAAAAATCGCGTAAATAGCGAAACAATGGACCTTCTTACCCAGCTGGCGAAGAAGCGAGATCTGCCGGCTCAAATTAAAGCGCTATTTGAAGGCGAACTGGTTAACCGTAGCGAGAATCGCCCTGCTCTACATACTGCGTTACGTAACTTCAGTGATCGTCCTATATTCGTCGATGGTATTGATGTCATGCCAGAAGTCCGCGATACCATGAATCGCATGGAAGAGTTCTGTTGGAAAGTCCGTCGTAAACACTGGCGTGGCTATTCTAACATGCCTTTTACCGACGTTGTTTCTATCGGTATTGGTGGCTCATTCTTAGGACCTAAGCTCGCTTCAAGCGCGCTAAAGCCTTATAACGACAATCAAATTAATGTGCATTATTTGGCTAATATCGACGGTTCACACATTACCGAAATTTTGAAACACTTAAATCCTGAAAGCACATTATTCATCGTTCAATCCAAATCATTTGGCACCCAAGAAACGTTAAAAAATGCACTCGCTTGTCGTCAGTGGTTTTTGAGTAACGGTGGCACCGTTGCTGATTTACCAAAACACTTTGCTGCAGTTTCTGCCAACGTAGAAAAAGCAGTCGAGTTTGGTATTGCTGAAGAAAATATTTTCCCTATGTGGGATTGGGTGGGTGGACGTTACTCATTATGGTCCGCGATTGGCTTACCCTTAGCGCTGGCTATCGGTATCGATAATTTCCGCGACATGTTGCGCGGTGCGCACGACATGGATGAACATTTCCGTACCGCTCCAATGGAAAAAAACATGCCAGTGATCATGGCCTCGCTGGGGGTATGGTATGTGAATTTCTTTGGTATTAATTCCCAAGCGATTTTACCCTATGATCATTACCTGCGTGGCCTTCCTGCTCACCTGCAGCAATTGGACATGGAAAGTAATGGTAAGTCGGTCGGCATCGATGGTCGCAAAGTCGATTACCACACCGGGCCGATTATCTGGGGTGGCGTAGGATCTAATGGTCAGCATGCGTACCACCAACTACTGCATCAAGGCAGCCATTTTTCGCCTAGCGATTTTATTGTACCAATGCGCAGCCACAATCCAATTGATAACTTCCACGCAATGCTTGTATCGAATGCGTTATCACAAAGCCAGGCTTTGTTAATGGGTAAATCGGAGCAGCAAGCTATTGACGAATGCATGGCTGCTGGTATGAGTGAAGGTGAATCTATTGTACTTGCCGCGCAAAAAGTTATTCCTGGGAATCGCCCTAGTAATACACTCTATTTTCCTAAATCAACGCCACATTCTGTCGGTGCCTTAATTGCACTTTATGAACATAAAGTTGCCGCTCAAGGTATGATCTGGGGAGTAAATTCTTTCGATCAATGGGGCGTGGAATTAGGAAAAGATATGGGCAGTAGCGTGCTTGCCGCTCTTGAAGGTGATGCCAGCAGTGCATCATTCGATAGCTCGACCAGTGGACTTGTCCAAGCCTATAAGAAGATGCAAGATCTATTATAATCTGCTAAAAACACGTCGTTAAAAGATACTTGGCTCATGGTAATAATGAGCCAAGTTCATGCTTTCGTATCACTTTTCTAGAACTAATATTTTTAGATAGCCCTGCCCTTATAGTTTTTTATATTTCTCCTCCCTGCTTCTTGTTCTCTTGCCACTCTTGAACTATTTATTAATAAGCTCACAAGCGTATAAAACCTTAAATTTAGCAAGGATTAGCAATGAAGTTCATTCTCCGTCTTTCAATCAGATACAAAATTATGGCCATTGCTCTAATCGGTATTTTAGGGTTATCCCTCTATTTATTTTTCTCAATTCAGGCTCAGCAAGGGACTGAAATTAAACTCAATAGAATTGAACATATTATATTCCCAACCATTGAACGCGTTGATCGTAGTGGGGGACTATTATTTAAACTGCGTAACCAATTAGGCACCGCATTAAGCGAGGAAGATTTAGACCTCGTAGCTGAAGCTGAAGAGTCCGCAAAAAAGTTAGATGCCGCATTAGTTGAAATTATTAAATTAAATGAGCAAAACCAAAGTGCGCTGCAACTACAACAAGCTTATCGAAACTATCAAAAGCCTTCCATCGCATTAGCTCGCGGCATGCTAGATGGCACGATTGATTTTACTCAACTTGCAAGCCAAGCCAAAAAAGTTAATCAATCATACGATGATTTCAGTGCAGAGCTATCGAAATTCCGCGAGCAGAGCTACAGCAATTTTGAGCAAACAATTAAAACAACGAATGAGCAAAATAAACAAACGGGTAGATTCGGTATGATGATCGCATTAGTCGTTATATTTGTTTTAATATTTTCGTCATGGTCCATTGCTAACATTATTACAAAAACCATCAACCGCATCGTACATTCTTTAGCGGATATGTCGACTGGAAAAGGCGATCTTACTATTCGCCTTCAAACCCGTGCCGAAGATGAAATAGGTGATCTGGTAAATAACTTCAACGGCTTTATTACCCACCTGCAATTGTTAGTAAAAGTTATGGCTAACCTTAGCCAAGGAGTCTCTGACGGGGCGGGGAAAGTTAAGAGTATTGCGGGAAAAACACAGCTCGGCATTCACAACCAGCAAGATGAAATTAACCTGGTCGCCACTGCAGTTAATGAGATGGCCGCAACCGCTCAGGAAGTTTCTCGCAACGCCGAAGAAGCCGCGAACGCAACCAAGCAAGCTCAAGAAGGCACGCATCAATCACAAAAAATTATGGCCGAAAACATTACCTCTATTTCGGCATTGGTTGCCGATGTTGAGCATGCCCGCGAAGTGATTCAAAACCTAGCCAAAGAAAGCGCCTTGATTGGTAATGCCTCTCAAGTCATTCAAGGCATAGCAGAACAAACAAACCTTTTAGCACTCAATGCGGCCATTGAAGCCGCAAGAGCGGGCGAGCAAGGCCGAGGCTTTGCAGTCGTCGCCGACGAGGTTCGATCTTTGGCAGCCCGCACGGAAGAATCAACTACAGAAATACAATCAATCATCGAGCGTCTTCAATCAGGAACAGATCAAGCCGTTAACGCGATGGAAAGTAGCCGGGAAAAAGCTGTCAAAGTGGTTGACCAATCGCAAGCTACTGAAAGCTCCTTGATCAGCATCATGACTAACGTCGATACCATTAATAATATGAACGGCCAGGTAGCGAGTGCTGCTGTTGAACAAAGCGCGGTATCGGAAGAAGTCAGCGCTAATATTGTGAAGATTAATGAGGTATCCGAAGATACTGTTGATCAAGCCGCAAATACTTCTCAAGCATCTGCAGATTTGGCCGAGCAAGCGCTGAACTTAAGTAAAATCGTTAGTGAATTTAAGGTCTAAATAAAATAACAAACTTTATTCGTTCCGTTATATATTCCCGTTACACTAGCGCCCTATTTTAATTTTATCACTAGGGCGCTTTAATAATGATAGCTAGCCATCTCACTAAAAACTCAACCAGTCTCGATAATTCAGTACAAGCAATTCGTTGGGATAATGATGAAGGCAAGCTGCAATTATTAGATCAGCGTATTCTACCGCACTCGGTTCAATACCTAACGTTTAACGACTCTGCGGGGACTGCCAAGGCCATCACTGACATGGTTGTTCGCGGTGCTCCTGCCATTGGCATCACAGCCGCTTATGCCATTGCCCTCGCAGCCAAGAATGATGAGGACTTAACAAGCGCCTATCAGCAGCTAGCAGAATCACGCCCAACCGCCGTGAATTTATTCTGGGCACTTGAGCGTATGAAAGCCATTCAACCCCAAAGCCATTCCGTCCTTTTAAAAGAAGCCCAAGCGATTCATCAAGAAGATATTCAAGCAAACCTAAAAATGGGTCAGCTCGGGTCTGAATTAATGACTGAGAACAGCCAGATTTACACGCACTGCAATGCCGGCGCATTAGCTACCGGGGGTTATGGTACTGCTTTAGGGGTGATTCGTTCAGCCTTTGCCGATAACAAATTATCCCAAGTATACGCCGGTGAAACCCGCCCTTGGCTGCAAGGTGCAAGGCTAACGGCGTGGGAATTAATGCAAGATAACATTCCAGTAAAACTGTGCGCAGAAGGCGCGGCGGCACAACTTTTTCGTCAGGGCAATATCGACTGGCTGGTCGTTGGTGCTGATCGTATTGCTGCCAATGGAGATGTGGCTAATAAGATTGGAACATACGGCTTAGCATTGCTAGCCAAGCATCATGGCATCAAGGTTATGATTGCCGCGCCCACCAGCACCATCGATATGAAAACAGCATCTGGGGACGACATTGAAATTGAGCAGCGCCACAGTTCTGAGATGACCCATCATCAAGGGCAAGCGATTGCTCCAGAAGGTTGCGAAGCAATTAACCCTGCATTTGATATCACTCCTGCCGAGTTAATCGACGTGATTGCCACTGAAAAAGGGCTGATCTTGCAGCCCAGTAATGAAACCGTCGCTATGCTGATGTCACGCTAAGTACTGCCAATAAAGAAACTGAATAAGCAATAGACTGTCTCAGCAATGGCTACCTTTCGAGTAAATCTAGAGGGTATAATGAGCCAGTTTTCTCATTCATTATTATCAAATATTCATTATCTGGAGAACATCATGACAGATGTCGTTATTGTTGCTGCAACCCGTACTGCTATTGGTACGTTTGGTGGATCACTTGCTAGCTTACCGGCCACCGAACTAGGCGCGATTGTTATTCGCTCTTTGATCGAAAAAACGGGCATCTCTGCCGATGAGATTGATGAAGTATTAATGGGCCAAGTGCTCGCAGCGGGCTGTGGTCAAAATCCAGCGCGCCAAGCGGCTATTAAAGCAGGCATTCCGGCAACGGCTTCTGCGATGACCATCAACAAGGTATGCGGTTCTGGCCTTAAAGCGCTTCACTTAGCCGCACAAGCGATTAAATCGGGCGATGCGGACATCATCATCGCCGGTGGCCAAGAGTCTATGTCTAACTCGGCTCACGTATTACCTAACTCGCGCAATGGCCAACGCATGGGCAACTGGAACATGGTCGATACCATGATTACCGACGGCCTTTGGGATGCCTTTAACGATTATCACATGGGCATCACTGCAGAGAACATTGCTGAACAGTTTGAGATCCCTCGTTGTGATCAAGATGAGTTTGCCGCGCAATCACAAGCAAAAGCGATTGCCGCGATTGAAGCCGGTAAATTTAAAGACGAAATTACAGCAGTAACCATTCCTCAACGTCGTGGCGATGATATCGTTTTTGATACCGATGAAGGCCCTCGCTCTGTTACCGCAGAAAAACTTTCGGGTATGCGCGCAGCATTCAAAAAAGACGGCAGCGTCACCGCAGGCAACGCGTCTTCATTAAACGATGGTGCTGCAGCGGTTATGCTTGCTAGCCGTGAAAAAGCTGAAGAGCTTGGCTTGCCTATTTTGGCGACGATTTCTGGTTATGCCAGCGCCGGTGTTGATCCAACGATCATGGGAACAGGCCCTATTCCTGCCGTTAAGAAGTGCTTAGCCAAAGCCGGTTGGGATATCAACGACCTAGATTTGATTGAAGCGAACGAAGCCTTTGCAGTGCAAGCGTTATCGGTGAATAAAGAACTGGCTTGGGATATTAATAAGGTCAACGTTAATGGCGGTGCAATTGCACTAGGCCATCCAATTGGTGCTTCCGGTTGTCGTGTCTTGGTAACGCTATTACATGAAATGATTCGTCAGGATGCTAATAAGGGTCTTGCGACACTTTGTATCGGTGGTGGCATGGGTGTTGCGCTTTCGATTGAGCGTTAAAAATTGAACGCTAAGATTTAGACCCACTTGATTCGCTTACTCAGAGTATTTTCTCACTATTTGAGTAAGCGAAATCGCTACACCAATCCTCCCTTGATCAAATATCGACAACGTAATATTCTTGAAAAAACAATAATTAGAAAGAGAGTTTGATATGACGAAGCAAGTCGTTGACGAGCAACAAGGTGAAGAAAAACGCTTCGCATCTTTTGCCGAGTTTTATCCTTTTTACCCCAGCGAACATAGCCATCCAATGTGCAGAGCATTGCATTATATTGGCAGCTTCGGTGTATTAAGTATTATTGCTTACGCCGTCGTTAGCGGTAACTATATGGCGCTTTGGTTTATGCCATTGATGGGTTATGGCTTTGCATGGGTCGCGCACTTTTTTATCGAGCATAACCGCCCAGCCACCTTTAAATATCCATTTTATAGCTTTGCAGGCGACTGGGTGATGCTTAAGGACTTCTTATTAGGCCGTTTTCGTAAATAGCTTTCGTAAATGATTTTCTATTGTGACTCTAAAACGTCCTTCAGTGATTAATAACGTTTGATAGGTTATTAATCACACGCTTTCGTCACCAATTCTGTCGAAGAGTTACGCACGCCAAACGCTTCTCGTACTTGAGCCCGGCGAATCATTCCCCAAACTAATATTCCAGCTAAAAGATTCCCCAAAGAAGCTCCCATCAATACCCCTTCAAAACCATAATACTGACTACCCACCCATGCAAAGGGTACATAAAATAGCACTAACCTTATTAGGTTCAGCGTCATTGAGATCCCTGTACGCTGTAAAGCATTCAGTGCTGCATTAGCACAAAGCACAACTCCCATACCGGCATAACCGATGGGCATCAGCATGAGGTAATGACCAATTTTATCGATCACAACAGGATCTTGCGAGAAAATCAGGGCAAAGAATGGAGAGACGAGCCAGAGCAAAAGCCAAACAAGCAGCTGCCAAACGATAATAAATCGAATGCCTATTGAGAGCGCCTGCCAGATTCGCTCATGCTGTCCCGCCGCAAAGTTCTGTCCGACGAATACGGGTAAGGTCGAGGTTAGCGCCAAGACCACAACGATGGCAAAAGGCTCTATTCTCGCACCCACCCCAAAAGCAGCAACAGCTTGCTCTCCCATAGGTGCGACCATCACCAGTAAAATACCGCTGGCAATAGGCACAAGCACATTGGTGATCATCGCAGGGACGCCAACAACCATAAGCCTTTTCCATATCGCTATAAGCTCTTTAAGCGTCATGTCTGCCCAATGCAATAAGTCGATTTTTGCTAACGAATAGATCATCACCATGACGACAATGGCCCAACATAATGTGCTTGCCAAGGCAGCCCCAGCAATACCCATACCTTCGATGGGACCTAAGCCAAAAATTAAAATAGGATCTAACACAGCATTCAAAACAGCCGAACCTAACATCATCATGCTCGGTAACTTGGTATTACCCACCGCTCGCATACTGCTATTAATGACGATCATCAGCATCATCATCCAAGCACCTGGCCACCAATACTTCATGTACTGCCAAATTTCAGGTAACAGCTCTGGCGTAGCGCCCAATAACAAAAACAAGTCATCATTAAAGTGCCAACCCAATGCAATCATCACCGTCGCAATCGCAATGGTTAATAATAAACTGGCGGTCACATAGCGCTGAGACAAACGATGTTCGTTCCCCCCTACCGCTCTGGCAATCAAAGCTGATGACGCTATGCCTAAACCAATTGCAAGGTTCATTACTACCATCGCAATGGGCATAGTAAAACTCACCGCTGCCAAGCTTGTTGTCCCTAGCAGCCCAATAAAAAACGTATCAACCAGATTAAAAAAGAAGACGGCAACAATCCCTATCACCATAGGCAGGGTTAACTTATATAGAACACGACTAACGGGAGCCGAAACTATCTGATCTCTCACAGAATCACCATTTTACTAATACATATTATTGATATTGATGTTCGATATTAACAGATCAAAAAATAAACTGTTCGAACTCAGTGTTCCATTATACTGCTCGCTATTTTTCCGAGTAAAATGCGGTAAAAATATTAATCACAGACTTGTAGTCATTTAGACAAATGATTAACCTAATTGAATTGTTAACGATCTTTAAATCTCATCGCCACGGAATTGACCATGAATAACGCCATACTTCCTATTAGCCTGCTTGCCAGCCTAATAGCTTTATCTAATATAAGTCATGCCGCAGATGAAGAAACACAGGCTGCTGCGACTTGGACAGGCAATACCGAGTTAGGATTTATTCAGACCAGTGGTAATAGTGATACTCAAAGCTTTAATGGCAAATTCAATATCGTACGTGATCTTCAGCCTCTAAAAACAGCTTTCAAATTTGAAGCACTAACCAGTGAAGAAAGTGGCGACCCATCAAAAGAAAAATATTTATCCGAATTCAAACTTGATTACTCTTTAGATGAATTTGATTATGTCACCTCCCTATTATCTTATGAAGATGACCGCTTCAGTGGATATCAATACCAGAGCACGTTATCTCTTGGTTATGGTTATCGTGCTTGGAATGCAGAACAAGGAAAGCTTGATTTTGAAGTCGGTCCTGGTTACCGCCGCAGCGCTTTAGAGCTTCGTAATGAAAAGGGCGAGAAAATTGAAGAAGAGGCCATCGGTCGTCTAGGAATAAATTTATTAATTAATATCAGTGACAACGCTAAATTCACTGAAGTGATTACCATTGAAAGCGGTGACTCGAACACAGTGTATAAGTCCGATATGGGATTACAAAGCACCTTAATTGGCGCGCTAGCGATGAAAATAAATTATCAAATAAAGCATACTGATACCGTGCCTGAAGGCACCCAAAATACAGACTCTCTCGTGGGTGTTACTTTAGTCTATAGCTTCTAATTTAGCGCACGAGTTAAGTAGTCATTTGCCATGGAACTCTTAGCGCTCTTCCTGAGCGCTTTCATTGCTTCAACATTATTTCCTATGGGCTCAGAGGTTGTACTGCTGAGCCTGCTCAGCCAAGGTCATAATGCCATTGCTTTATGGGCCGTGGCGACTCTGGGTAATAGTTTAGGCAGCTGTGTTAACTATGCTTTAGGTTTTTGGGCGAGTGATTATATTAATAAAAAGTATCATACTTCTACGTCATGGGCACACGCCCAAAAAGCGTATAACCGCTATGGTAGCTGGAGCTTATTATTTGCTTGGCTACCCATCATTGGTGATCCAATTACCTTAATAGCAGGGCTCGCAAGAACTCGGTTTAGTCTATTTATAGTATTGGTTGTGATCGGTAAAGGCGCACGCTATGGCGTATTGATAACACTCGCTGAAATAATAAACTGACCCCTTATGTAGAAAACACCCTCTCCAAAATCAAGTAATCTTGCTCAACGTTAAGTCGCTCCAAAATAGAAAAAGTGTCATATAAGTCTCAACAAAAGTAGAGCGCAGCACAAAAAATCGTTTTTATGTTTTTGACAATCCTTTACAATGACTAAAACCTTCCCTCTAAATATGGACGTTACTATGCTTAAGCGCGTAATAAGTACTCTTTTCATTTTGTCAGCTTCAACCAGTGCTGTCGCTGAATGGTTTGTACAGCCAAAAGTTGGTGTAGAGCAGCGTAGCTATACATTGCAAATAGGTGATGACTCAGACAACACAGCTAAGAGCTCGATTTCTAGTATTTTAATGGGCGTATCGTTAATTAATTCTGATGGCTGGTATCTAGATTCTGAGTTCTCATTTGGTAAGGGTACTGTTAGTGACTTCTACCCAGAAGATGATCGCATTGAAATCAACGCTTTTACCTTTACTGCGGGAAAGCAATTAGGCGCCGGCTGGACACTTTTTGGAGGGGCTAACATCTCTGATACGATTATTCATAACGATAAGGACCAGGTTAATCAGGGTGAGAGCTTTAACTTTAACTC
>Ga0105355_10004594_pt1 | contig 11813 bp, 13 predicted proteins | sample GOMGulsemesocosm_2_FD_83508 | JGI IMG/M metagenome (GOLD analysis project Ga0105355, IMG submission 83508) | Methane-oxidizing microbial communities from mesocosms in the Gulf of Mexico - GOM9C Gulf of Mexico | ecosystem: Environmental > Aquatic > Marine > Cold seeps | place: Gulf of Mexico... | reverse complement strand
CTTTTATCAAGTTTAGGATTTTAATGGGAGTTACTGCATGTCTTTTGAAGCAGATGAAGAAATTTTACAGGACTTTTTAGTTGAAGCGGGTGAAATCTTAGAGTCGCTTTCAGAAGAGCTGGTTGAGCTCGAAAATGACGTAGATAATGCTGATTTACTGAATTCGATTTTTCGCGGTTTTCATACCGTTAAAGGTGGCGCTGGCTTTTTGAGTTTAGGTGAATTAGTTGATGTCTGTCATGGCGCCGAAAATATATTCGACCTATTACGGACCGGTAAACGCTCAGTAAACCCAGAACTGATGGATACTATTTTATCAGCACTAGATACCGTTAATGATATGTTTGTGTTGGTTCAAAATAGAGAGCCTCTTGTTTCTGCTGATGCCAACTTATTAGCCGAACTAGCTCGATTAAGTCAACCTGAAAGCGCAGATCAAGCGCCTGTTGCTGAAGTCATTGAGCAATCTGTTGCTGCGCCTAGTGAATCTGATTCTTCAGATGAAATGAGTGAAGACGAGTTTGAACGGCTTCTCGATGAGCTACATGGCTCAGGTAGTGTTACGGCTTCCCCTCAGGTAAGTGAGCAAACCCCACCACCAGCACCTTCTATTGCTGATAATTCGGGTGATGAAATTTCAGATGATGAATTTGAATCTTTATTAGATGAACTGCATGGGCAAGGAGCATTTTCTGCCGATTCAGCAAGTGCTGAAGGTCACTCAGCAAGCCTCTCAAGTGAAGACATTGATGATCTTGAGTTTGAAAAGTTATTAGATGAGTTGCACGGAAAGGGGAATGCACCTAAAGCTTCTGAAGTTATAGAAACTCCTGAAGCGCCAAGTCATACTAGTGCTCCTGTGGTACCTGAAAAACCGGCTGTTGCCAACAAGCCAGTTAAAGCAGTACCTAAAAAAGCAACGCCTGTAAAAGCAAAGGAAGCACCAGCAAAAGCACCGGCTAAAAAAGCTGCCTCCACTCCAGCTGCTCAAGGTGAAACAACTGTTCGTGTTGACACTAAACGGCTTGATCAAATAATGAATATGGTTGGTGAGTTAGTTCTAGTCAGAAATCGATTAACCAGTTTAGGCTTAGTTTCAGATGATGAAGATTTAACTAAAGCTGTTACCAATCTAGACGCGGTAACAACAGATCTTCAAGGTGCGGTAATGCAAACCCGCATGCAGCCAATTAAAAAGGTTTTTGGTCGTTTTCCTCGAGTTGTACGAGATTTAGCTCGTAGCTTAAATAAAGACATCTCTTTAATTCTTGAAGGTGAAGAGACGGATTTAGATAAAAACTTGGTTGAAGCTCTAGCCGATCCCTTAGTGCATTTAGTGCGAAACTCAGTAGATCATGGTGTTGAAGCACCTGATGTTCGTGAAGCGATGGGGAAACCTAGGGAAGGTACTGTTTTACTGTCGGCTTCACAAGAGGGCGATCATATATTGTTAACCATCAAAGATGATGGTGCAGGTATGGATGCTGAAAAATTAAAAAATATTGCCATCGAAAGAGGTGTGCTTGATGCTGAAACTGCTGCTCGTATGCCAGATAAAGAAGCATTTAGCCTAATTTTTGCTCCAGGATTTTCCACCAAAACTGAGATTTCAGAAGTCTCAGGGCGTGGTGTCGGTATGGATGTTGTAAAAACTAAGATCACTCAGCTAAATGGTACGGTTAATATTGATTCTGAGCTAGGTATTGGCACAGTACTTGAGATTAAAGTACCACTAACTCTAGCAATACTTCCAACATTAATGGTTGTCGTTGGAAAGCAGATTTTTGCTTTACCTTTAGCCTCTGTAAATGAAATTTTCCATCTCGATTTATCAAATACAAATAGTGTTGATGGCCAATTAACCATTATTGTTCGAGAGAAAGCTATTCCATTATTTTATTTAGATGAATGGTTAGTGCGCAATTTTGTTGAAAAATCTCGCGATAAAGGTCATGTAGTTATAGTACAACTTGGTAATCAGCAAGTTGGCTTTGTTGTTGATAGTTTAATTGGACAAGAAGAAGTGGTTATAAAACCCCTTGACCGATTACTCCATGGAACGCCAGGAATGGCTGGTGCAACTATTACTAGTGATGGTGGTATTGCGCTAATTTTAGATATAGCCAATATGCTGAAATTTTACGCTAAAAAGTCTCCCGTTAATAAAAAATTACGAAATTAGCGAACTACTAATGACCCACTTAAATATATTGCAATAGTATGACTATTTAGTGTGTATATAAACAGCATAAGCAGAGAAATTAAATGGCTTACAAGGTACTTGTTGTTGATGACTCAAGCTTTTTTAGGCGAAGAGTTACTGACATCCTTAATAAAGATCCAAAACTGAATGTTATTGATGTGGCAGTTAATGGTCAAGAAGCAGTAGATAAAGCCTTATTGCTCAAACCTGATGTTATTACCATGGATATCGAAATGCCAGTGCTAAATGGCATTGAGGCTGTAAAGAAAATCATGGCTCAATCTCCAACATCAATATTAATGTTTTCATCGTTAACTCACCAAGGTGCAAAAGCAACGTTAGAGGCTCTTGATGCAGGAGCTCTCGATTTTTTACCTAAAAAATTTAGTGAAATTGCAAAAAATAGTGATGAAGCCGGAAGTCTATTGCGCCAACGAGTTGTAGAAATAGCGAGAAAGCCTAGCTTTTCAAAGCCTATGCCTCGCGTAAGTACAGCGACAAGAAGTATTACACCACAAACAACGAGATTAACTGCTGATAAAGCTAGGATTACAAAACCTCTCAATACATCTACAGTAGATAAAGAAAAAAAAATAACCAGAGCCTTAACTCGTAGCTCAGGTAAAGAGTACAAGCTATTGGCCATTGGTACCTCGACAGGTGGCCCAGTTGCACTTCAGAAAATACTTGTTCAACTTGAACAAAACTTCCCTTTACCTATCATTATTATTCAGCATATGCCCGCTGCTTTTACTGCTGCATTTGCTAGTCGATTAAATTCACTGTGTAAAATATCAGTAAAAGAGGCTGCAGATGGTGATATTTTAAAACCAGGCTGTGCTTATTTAGCTCCTGGTGGACGTCAAATGATTATATCGGGTAGTGAAAGCGCTGCAAAAATAAGAATACTTGACGATGATTCACCTAAAATAACCTTTAAACCTAGTGTTGATATTAGTTTTGGCTCTGCAGCTAAAACATTTTCAGGAAAGGTTTTAGGTGTCATTTTAACAGGAATGGGCTCAGATGGAAAAGAAGGCTCAAGAATGCTAAAAGCCAAAGGAGCCAGTATTTGGTCTCAGGACGAACAATCTTGTGTTGTTTATGGCATGCCTCAAGCGGTTGATAAGGCAGGTTTATCTCAACTGTCGCTTCCATTAGATGCTATGGCTGCGTCAATAGCGAAGGAAGTTGGCCGTGGATAAACTCAGCATTGCTGGACTCATCGTTGCTATTCTAGCTGTATATATTGGCTTTACACTTGATGGCGGCCATTTGTCTGCCTTATTTGAACTACCTGCTTTTATAATTGTTTTTGGTGGAACATTAGGCGCTGTCATGTTGCAATCCTCACTGTCACAGTTTACCCATGCTATATCATTACTTAAGTGGGTTTTTGTTCCTCCTGTATATGATATGGATCGCGGAATAAATGAAATTGTCACTTGGGCAACTAAAGCTAGAGAGTCAGGTTATCTCGCTTTGGAAGATACCGCACTAGAAATCGAAGATAGTTATACTCAAAAAGGGCTTAACTTATTAGTCGACGGTGCTGAACTTGAAAATTTCAGGGTAGTGTTAGAGTTAGACTTAGATATTTACCGAGAGCATAACCTACGTTCAGCTAATGTATTTGAAGCTATGGGCGGGTACAGTCCTACAATTGGAATCTTAGGAGCAGTATTAGGTCTAATTCATGCAATGAGTAACTTAACTGAGCCTGCATTATTAGGACAGGGCATCGCGACCGCTTTTATTGCAACCATTTATGGCGTTGGTTTTGCAAATCTACTTTATTTACCGATTGCAAATAAGTTGCGAGCGATAGTACATCAACAAACCATGTACCGTGAAATGGTTTGTGAAGGTCTTGTTTCTATTGCACAAGGAGAAAATCCTCATGCAATAGAAAATAAATTATCAGCCTTTAGGCTGGAGCAATGAATCGGCTGCGTAAAAGAAGACATACAGTAGAACATGATAATGTACACCGTTGGTTGGTGTCATATGCGGATTATATGACCCTGATGTTTGCTCTCTTTGTCGTTTTATACGCAATGGCAATGGTAAATGAAAAACCATTCGAGAGTATTACTGAATCGTTTGGGCATGTCTTTCAAGCTGATAAAGATGAGATAAAAAACCGAGGTCATGGTGATAGTGTTTTAATGGTAAATACCAGTAAAACAAATAAAAAACGCTATGGTAATGGTATTTTAGATGTTGCCGGTCCTGAACTACTTGATAATGAAAGGAACTTATCTAACATCTCTGATGCTCAAGTTGGTAGTAACCTTAGTTCCCTGGAAGAAGAGCTTAATACTGCTTTATATGAACTAGTTGAATCAGGCTTTGCACAGCTACAAATAGATGGTGATTGGTTAGAGATAGAGTTAAATAGTGGCTTGTTATTTCCTAGCGGCTCATCGTCTGCTACTCACTCTGCCGAAGCTATTTTGGCGGTGATTTATGAGGTGATTGGTAAAGCAAGTAACTTTATTCGTGTCCGAGGTTACACCGATAACCAAGCAATTAATAATGAAATATTTTCATCAAATTGGGAGTTATCTGTCTTTCGTGCCACTGCAATTTTAAGAGTTTTAGAAAAGCAGGGATTAAATCCCGCACGTATGGCAATAGAAGGCTATGGCCAATACTACCCAAGCTCAGACAACCAAACAGTTCAGGGGAGAGCAAGAAATAGAAAAGTTGTTGTTGCTATATCAAAATATGGTTTAGAAAAGGCCAATTTACTTAATACACCAACAATTGATTTAAAAGTGGTTGAAGAAATTACCATACCTGAAAATTTAAGTGAACAAGATATAGACCAGTCAAACAATATCAAAGTTATTCGCTTAAAAAATGGTGGCATTCGTATCACTACTCGAAATGATGGTAGTGAAGATATAGGACAAAAGCCAAAGAAGAAAGAACTCAAAGATAACGACAGCAAAGATAATTAATACAAGATGATCTTTAAAGTGAATATAAATTTTTATTTAAAAATAAGTGAGAAGTGTTCTTGGTAGTTTGGACCGTTGCAAATCAAAAGGGTGGGGTAGGTAAAACTACAACAACTATCGCACTTGCTGGCGTATTAGCGGAGCAGGGGAATAGAGTATTATTAGTTGATACCGATCCACATGCTTCATTGAGTTACTATTTTGGGATTGAATCCGAAGATTTAGATTTGAGTGTCTATGAGTTATTTACTCAAGTTTCCTCAAGAGAGCAAATCTTACAAACTTTATGTCCAACTAAATATCCCAATATAGATATTTTACCCGCAACTATGGGATTAGCCACACTAGACCGTTCATTAGGGGCGAAAGGAGGCATGGGATTAGTGCTTAAGAAAGCTGTACAAAAAGTCGCTGATAGCTATGATTACGTTTTGATGGACTGTCCGCCAGTACTGGGTGTACTCATGGTAAATGCTTTAGCAGCAGCTGATCACATTGTTATTCCAGTACAAACTGAGTTTTTGGCACTTAAAGGTTTAGATCGTATGGTGAAGACCATGGAAATAATGCAAGGAGAACAAGATTCTCCTTTTCAATATACAATAGTACCAACTATGTTTGATAAAAGGACTAAAGCTTCTATTTTAGCCTTTAAAAAGCTACAAGAAGTCTATACTAATACTATATGGCCAGGTGTAGTGCCTGTTGATACCAATTTGAGAAATGCGAGTGTTGCACAAAAGGTTCCCTCTGACTATTCTGCCAACTCTCGAGGTACGTTAGCTTATAAAAGTTTATTAAATTACTTAATTAAGCAAAATGTTAAATCAAACGAGGTTGAACGCTAGATGAGTAAATCGTTAACCGCTAGTAAAAAGGTAATGAAAAATTATCTGTCAGAGTTACTGACAGAATCAGAGCCGAGCGACGACTTAAAACCAAAGGCAGCTATAACCTCAGCTCCCGAGCAATTATTACCGACTAAAGTAAACGAAGATAACAAGTCTTTAGAGACCCTGTTGAAGAAAGTCAGTGAACCTGAGCCCGTTAAACTAAAAGAAGAGTTTGATGAGTCAGCTTCCTCAGCGACAAATTCATTACAAATTTCAACAGAAAAAAGTCGCGCCAAAATAAAAGAAGTAGAACAAGAAAGTTATCGCCAAGGTGATTTTCAAGCGATGTTTTTCGATGTAGCAGGCCTGACTATTGCGGTACCTTTAATTGAACTAGGCGGGATTCACAAAGTTGATAAAACCAATAGCCTGATGGGTAAACCTGATTGGTTTAAAGGCGTTATGCTACATAGAGATGAAAAAATTAATGTTGTTGATACCGCTTTATGGGTTATGCCAGAAAAATGTGACGAAAAATTAAAAAATTCGCTAAACTATCAATATATCATCATGTTAAATGATAGCCCATGGGGCTTGATGGCAGAACACTTGGTTGATACCGTTGTTTTATCACAAGATGAAGTTAAATGGTTAGAGCCTAGTAGTAGGCGACCGTGGTTGGCAGGGTTAGTAAAAGAGAAAATGTGTGCCTTACTCAATGTAAGTGCTTTGATTCAATTGCTTGACGAAGGTAATAATATCAATCAAGCAAAGTAAGTTATTCCAGCCCCAATTTTGGGCAGCTTAAAGTAATAAATTTGAGAGGCGAGTGATATGTCAGATGTTAGACGCAGTGCAAGTGATAAAATTGAAGCTAGTGATGAAGTGTTGCAATGGGTAACCTTCAAATTAGAAAATGAAACCTATGGCATCAATGTTATGCAGGTACAGGAAGTTTTACGCTACAGTGAAATAGCCCCAGTACCAGGTGCTCCTCTTTATGTGCTTGGTATCATAAATCTACGCGGGAATGTGGTAACTGTTATTGATACCCGCTCTCGTTTTGGTCTACAGCCTTGTGATATAACTGATAATACTCGGGTTGTAGTTATCGAGTCAGAAAAACAAGTTATTGGTATATTAGTTGATAGTGTTGCTGAAGTGGTTTATTTGAAGTCATCAGAGATAGATGTTGCACCTAATGTTGGTAATGAAGAAAGTGCACAATTTATTCAGGGTGTTTCAAATCGCGATGGTGAATTGCTTATTTTAGTTGATTTAGATAAGTTACTTTCTGATGATGAGTGGGATGAACTTAAGCAGTTCTAGCTCTATTGTATTTTAAAGTGCTAGTTATTATTCAGCCAAGTTAAAGTCTGTGTTTGCAGACTTTTTTTATTCTACAGTTATGTGTTAGCTTTATTTAAGGCGAAAGTCATTAATGTCATTATTAGCCGTGCCAATTATAGCCGTTTTAGCACTATTTCTTGTGTTGTTATCTGCCAGCATATTTTTTGTATTTTTTAATAAACTTAAAGAAAAAATTGCTTTGCAAGGTATGCAAATACAAAGCACTGCCCTGATGGTTAATGAGTTGCAGGTATTGAATGAAAAACTTCAGCAAGAGCTTGGAGCTATCAGAGGCGCCAGTGATAAAGCAGCAATTGAAAACAGCCAAGTATCAAAACAGTTAGAGCACCGCATAAAAAATCTACAAAACCAGATTGTTGAACAAAAGCAATCATTAGAGCAGTTGCAAAATAGTCAAGGACAAGACAAATTTTATAACCGGGCTTTTAAATTAGCAGAAAAAGGCGCCGGAATTGATGAGATAATCAGTGAATGTGAACTACCAAGAGCAGAAGTGGAAATGCTGCTTTCAGTCTACCAACAACGCAATCGCTCTCAATAAGTTTTGTCATCTTTTTTTACTTCTGATAAGCAAATAAAATAACGCTTAGACAAAACGTTATTCACTCAGTTATTCATTTCATGTTAAACTCGCGGCGATTTTTAAATATATTTTATGTAACGGCAAGGATAAAGGCCCTGTGAGCTCAGCCATAACACCAAACTTTCGGTTTTTAATACTTTTTGTAATTATCACGCTTTCCGGTTGTTCAACAACTCCTGAACAACAAGAACAAGCAAATGAAGTCGAATCTACTAGTCTAGATGATCCTAGGGATCCCCTTGAAGTAATCAATAGACCCTTTTGGACATTTACTTGGGATTATGTCGATAAATATATAGCGAAACCTGCTAGTGAGGTGTACACAACTTATATGCCACCTTTTTTGCGAACTGGTTTATATAATATGGCACTAAACCTTAATGAACCTGCGAGTATTATAAACAACACTCTACAATTAAAGTTTACTGCAGCGGCAAAGAATACAGGCAGATTTGTGCTGAACTCAACGATAGGCTTATTTGGTTTTTATGATCCTGCCAGTGACTTTGATTGGTCAGGTGAACAAGAAGAATTTGGCGAGGTACTAGGTAGTTACGGGCTTGGTGATGGGCCTTACCTTGTCGTTCCAGGGTTAGGCCCTAGCTCAGTAAGAGAAGAGGTCGGTGATTATGTTGATGGTCTTTATTGGCCTATGGTTGTCATTGACTTTTGGCCGAACATTGCTCGTTTAGGTATATTAGCATTAGAAAAAAGGGCGGCAGTTCGAGATCAAGAACAACTTGTTGTGGAGTCTGAAGATCCCTATGAGTTTATTAAAAATGCTTATTTTCAGAATATGAATTATAGGCTTTTTGACGGTAACCCACCTATCATTATAAACCAAGCTGAAGAAGATGAGTTAGATGCTTTACTTGATGAGTTTGATGATTTTGACTAATGAATAATCTTAGTTAAGCGAAGAAATAAAATAAACGAGTACCTATGCTGATAACAATTTGTTAGAATTGCGGCAATTTTTATAGACACACCATATTGGAATTATTTAATGAATATTATTGAAGGTTCGTTTGAAGCGAAAGGCAAAAAATTTGCTATTGTTGTATCACGTTTTAATCACTTTATTGTTGATAGTTTATTAGAAGGTGCAATTGATGCCCTTAAACGTCATGGTAATGTTAACGATGATGATATTACGGTTGTTCGTGTACCTGGCGCCTATGAGTTACCTCTTGCTGCAAAAAAACTAACTAAAAAAGGTGGTTTTGATGCGGTTATTGCTATTGGCGCAGTAATTCGCGGCGGTACTCCACACTTTGATTTTGTTGCTGGTGAATCTAATAAAGGCTTAGCGCAAGTGTGTTTAGAAAGCGAAATTCCTGTGTCTTTTGGTGTAATTACTACAGACTCAATCGAGCAAGCTATTGAACGAGCAGGTACAAAAGCCGGTAACAAAGGTGCTGAAGCAGCCCTTGGTGCATTAGAAATGGTTAATGTATTAGCTAAAATTTAATATTCTGAATTTTACTTTCAGAACTTAAGAAAAGTGGAAAAATATTTTGAAACCTTCTCCTAGAAGAAAAGCCCGTGAATTAGCTGTACAAGCAATTTATTCATGGCAAATTAGTCAAAACTCAGTAACTGATATTGAAGTGAATTTTATTGCCGATAACAGTAAACGCCGCTTTGATATTGAATATTTTCAACTATTACTACGTGGTGTAACAACTAACCTTAGTGATATAGATGATGCTATTTCACCTTATGTTGATCGCCCACTTGATGATATTGACCATGTTGAAAAGGCGATCCTTCGTGTAGCAGTCTTTGAACTGAAAGACTGTACTGATGTGCCATATCGTGTAGTAATAAATGAAGCTATTGAGTTGGCTAAATCATTTGCTGCTGACGATAGCCACAAGTTTATTAATGGTGTGTTAGATAAAACAGTAAAGTTAATTCGCCCTGAAGAATAACTTACTGATATCAAGCTAGTTAGTATCAATTTTTAGTAAATACGGGTTTAGCATGAAAGAGTTCCAGTTAATAAAGCATTTCTTCACCAAGCAAACGGTTAAGCGTAAAGACGTTGAGCTTGGTATTGGCGATGACTGTGCTGTTTTAGCACCCATTGAAAATCAAAATATTGTTGTAACTACAGATACACTTGTTGCCGGTGTGCACTTTCCATTTGAGACTTGTCCTAGAGCAATAGGGCATAAAGCTGTTGCGGTTAACTTATCCGATATAGCAGCAATGGGAGCTAAACCTAGTTGGTTATCACTAGCACTAACTTTACCCGATGTAGATGAAGCTTGGTTAACTGAGTTTTGTGAAGGGGTTTTTGAATTATGTGAGTTCTACAATGTAGAGCTCATCGGTGGTGACACCACTCAAGGGCCATTGAGCATCACTATCACTGCGCAAGGATTAACACCTCAAGGTAGTTATCTATCTCGTTCGGGTGCTAAAGCGGGTGATTGGCTTTATGTTACTGGAGAGCTAGGTGATGCCGCGCTCGCTTTACAGCAAATTACCGGTAAAGTTGAAATTGAAGCTCAGTTTACTGATGTAATAAAAAATAAACTCGACTATCCCAAACCAAGAGTACTAGCGGGACAAACATTACGAGAGTATGCTTCCTCGGCAATAGATCTCTCAGATGGTTTGATTGCTGATTTAGGTCATATATGTCAAGCATCTAATGTAGGTGCAAATGTTGTTCTTGATGCTCTACCGCTTTCTACGATTATGCGAGATAGTCTATTGGCTGATGATGCAATTGCTTTAGCGTTATCGGGTGGTGATGATTATGAATTACTGTTCACTATCTCAGAAGATAACAAAGTCGGCATGGAGACTGCAATGTCTCACGCAGGTACTCCTGTGACTTGTATTGGACAAATTAATGCATCGCAAACTATTTCTACCACATTGAACAATAAAGCTGTTCCGATTAATACTGTTGGTTTTGAGCACTTTACCGAATAATCCTCATAGTAATTCATTAATCAATTAGACTTTATTTATATACCAGGTAAAAATCATGTCAGGTAAAAACACTAAGGTAAATTTTAACCTTGCTAATCCGATCCAATTTTTAGCCTTGGGTTTTGGTAGTGGTTTAGCACCTAAAGCACCAGGGACTTTTGGTACCCTAGCTGCAGTACCTTTATTTTTACTTATGAGTGGTTTGACGCCACTGTATTATGCTTTATTGGTCTTATTTGTTTGTCTATCAGGTATCTACATCTGTGGTAAAGCGGCGAATGATGTAGGTGTTCACGATCATGGCGCTATTGTATGGGATGAGTTCGCTGGCTTTTTCATTACAATGTTTATGATACCAGTAAGTTGGCAGAGTGTGTTGGTCGGCTTTATATTGTTTAGAATCTTTGATATAGCTAAACCCTGGCCAATATCACTAGCTGATAAAAAGCTATCCGGTGGTTTTGGTATCATGTTTGATGATGTATTGGCAGGCCTATTCGCTCTTGTCATCATGCACCTTATCTTCTAGTTACTAAACTTTAGATCTATTTCTAATTACCTCTTTAATTAGAAAATTTGTAAATTATCCTTTATTTGCTTTTATCTACACTTCTTTACTTTAGATCAATAGTATTTTTACTACTTTTACGCTATTTTTAGGATTAGTCATGATTGGTACTGATTAACAAGATTATTAAATTTATTATAAATATTTAATTAATTAGCTTGTTTTTAGTTTAACTGCCCTCAGGTCTATTATTAAGTAACACATTATCATTTCGACAATGTAGTTGTTTAGGTAAAATATCATTAAGTAACAGTAAAAAAGGAATACCTATGAAAATAAATCTTTCTGGTCATCACGTAGAAGTTAATGATTCAATCAAAGAGCATATCGAAGAAAAATT
>Ga0105355_10004587_pt1 | contig 11821 bp, 7 predicted proteins | sample GOMGulsemesocosm_2_FD_83508 | JGI IMG/M metagenome (GOLD analysis project Ga0105355, IMG submission 83508) | Methane-oxidizing microbial communities from mesocosms in the Gulf of Mexico - GOM9C Gulf of Mexico | ecosystem: Environmental > Aquatic > Marine > Cold seeps | place: Gulf of Mexico... | reverse complement strand
CACAGCACTAAGCTGATGAGCAGAGCCCGCCTCGTGCGGGCTTTTTTGTATCTGGTTCTTCCTCGTTGAAAGAACCACCGTTCGACAGACTGCGCAGCAGTATGGACAAGAAGCGCCGCGCCGCAGCCCGCCAGCGGGTAGTGACAGCCCCTAGGCTGCCACTATCAATCCATGGCAGCAGGCACAGCACTAAGCTGATGAGCAGAGCCCGCCTCGTGCGGGCTTTTTTGTATCTGGTTCTTCCTCGTTGAAAGAACCACCGTTCGACAGACTGCGCAGCAGTATGGACAAGAAGCGCAGCGCCGCAGCCCGCCAGCGGGTCTAGTGTAGCGCGGCACTTGGTTTGGGACATCGCGTCAGACGGTTTACCGCCGGTTCTTTCGGCGTTATAGCTCCATTTCAATCAGAGAGGCAGAGTGAAAATGGAAAATGTAGGATTTATTTTTGGGTTGTTTGGATTTGTGCTGGCGGCCTCAGCGCTTCAGAAGATTACTTCTTTAGAAAAAAAACTGAAAGAAGTAGGCGTTCTAGACAAAGATGTCGACACTGAAAAAGATACCGGTAAGTAAGCGGTCAGTTTATGAATTCGGGTCACATAACCAGAAAATTCAGCGGACGCGAAAAGCTGCGCCGCTGCTGTTCGCGTTACTGCTGTCCGCTTTTGTCTAAACCACCCACCGGATCTCCCCCCGAAAAAAGGCAGGCTCTTGCATTCCATCACCACGCTGTCTCGGGCTTTTTGTAGTCTACAGTGGTGGCTTATATTGCGTGTTGATAGCAATGTCTGGCGGTAGTACTTTATAGTATTGGCAAATAGTAATGCGCAATAGAGAGATGATTTTGATGGCGGAACGAGGTAGGGGGCGTCCCAACAAGGGCGGTGTTGTAGTATTAAGTGACGAAAACCTGCTAGACGCGGTGTTGCTGGCCTTTGGCGAAGACGGCTTTGACGGTACCTCGATACGGGAAATTGCTCGCAGTCTCAATGTAAGTCACAATCTTATACCTCAGCGCTTTGGGTCAAAGAAGCGGCTGTGGTACGCGGCGGTGGACTATGGCTTTGCGCGGATGACCCAAGAACTGGTACTAGCCGGCGAGTCTATGGGAGAAGATGATTTGTTGATACTGCGAGGTTTGGTAGCCCGCACTATTGAAATCCATGCGGCGCACCCGGCGCTACTGCAGATCATTAATCAGGAGGCCAGCCGACCCGGGCCGCGCATGGACTACTTGTTTGAGACCTTTATAAAGCCGGGGCGTGAATTTGGCGACAAATGGCTTAAGCGTTTGGCTGAGCAAGGCCGGATTCGGCCGACCTCGGTAACGCTATTGTATTTTATGATGACCCACGGTGCGGGTGGTCTGTTTGCAATGCCCGCCTTAGCGGCGCAGCTGCAAGGCGGAGCTGACGATCAAAACCCGCTTAGTGTTGAGGCGCAGGCAGAGATGGCGGTGAGTATTCTCTTCGACGGTATGTTGCCCAGGAATAACTAAAAGAAGTATGGCTGGCGCGCTCACACTGGGGCTCTTCTGCGTCTGTTGAGCGAGTCGATAGCGATTTGCTTAGGTCAATAAATAGACAATAATTAAATTGACAGCTGTCACGACATGTGACTATTATGCCTCCAATGTCCAGTTCATCGGATCGAAATCAACTCCGGGGTGCATATTGTGAAAGCGATAAAAGATAGCATTGTCAGACAAATAGAAGAGGCAGGAGGCCGTCACGATGAGCGAGAGATTTACGGCGGCGACGCCGATGACAAAGGTCTATGCGGTGGCGCCGGCAGTATATCTTGGGAAATCAACGGTGACTTTGCCAGTGTTGCCGGGGCTGGTGTAGCGGCAATTTTAATGGAGGTGTTACACCCGTCGGTTATGGATGGTGTGTTTACCCAATCGGCCTACCGCACCGACCCGCTAAGCCGTGCTCGCAACACCTTGGGGTATGTCTTTCGCAGCACTTTCGGCAATACCGCCGCAGCCAATCAGGTTATCGGTCAAGTCAAGCGTGTGCACGGTCATATCAATGGCACTCGGGGTGACGGTGTTAGCTACCGTGCGTTGCAACCTGAGCTAATTGCCTGGGTTCACACCTGTATACCCTGGGGCATTATGATGGCCTTTGAGCGCTACAACAGACCGCTGAGCCGTAGTGAAAAAGACAGTTACCTCACAGAGCAAGCGGTAATCGGCCGTATGGGCGGGGCGGAGTGGGTACCTGAAACCGTCACCGAGCTGGAAGATTATGTTGAAAAGATGCGGCCTTTGATGGCGTTCAACGACCAGACCCGGCAGTTTCTCGACTTTATAGCGGGTACCAGCGGTGATGTTGAAACCACTGCCCGTGCTCGGTTTGAATCCTGGATGGGCATACACGGTTCGATGGCTTTAATGCCCGACTGGGCGCGGAAGATGACCGGTACTTACCATTCGCCGCTACTGGATCGCTGGGTGTTTCAACCCAACGAACGACTTAAATTCAAGTTATTGCGCTGGGCTATGCCTGAAGTACCTTGTAAAACTCTGGCTCTGGCACGGTTGGCGGGAACGACCACCGGCAGTGAAAAGCCGACGCTAGAAACAGCTGTCGGTGCTAGGTTGGCGTCGTAAGGCGCTACCCGTTTTACCGGCAGTTCTGGGGTAGTGAACCAGTAATAGCCCCATTCTTATAGTTCATTAACCCAATATCCAAAAGCTTATTTATCAGCGCTGCGTGGCTGCGCAATCACTGTAACAAGGGAATAGTCTATGCACGATATCGTAATTCGCGGCGGCACAGTTATCGATGGAACCGGCTGCGCCCCACGTAAAAGCAATGTGGCCATTGACAATGGTGTTATCACTTTAGTGCAGGACGATATCGGCCCCGGCCGTGAAGAAATCGACGCGAGCGGTTTGTTGGTCACCCCGGGCTGGGTGGACATTCACGCCCACTACGACGGTCAGATTACCTGGGACCCGCAGTTGAGTCCGGCACCCTGGAATGGCGTTACCACCGTGGTAATAGGTAACTGCGGTGTGGGATTTGCACCGGCAAGACCAGACCAGCACGACTTTCTCATTCAGTTAATGGAGGGCGTAGAAGATATTCCCGGCGCCGCTCTAGCTGAGGGCATTGTTTGGGAGTGGGAAACTTTTCCACAATACCTCGATGCGCTGGAGTCGCGCCACTACGCCATTGATGTGGGCACACAGGTCCCCCACGGTGCTGTGCGGGCCTATGTGATGGGCGAGCAAGTCAATGAGCCTCAGGCCAGTGCCCAGGCGATAGAGGACATGGCCGCGGTGGTTAAGGAGGGATTGGCCGCCGGTGCGCTGGGGTTTTCGACGTCACGAACCGTTATTCACCGGGCCAAAGATGGTCAGGTAGTACCCGGCACTATGGCTTCTCCAGCGGAAGTGTTAGGCATTGGTCGCATGCTGGGAGAGGTGGGTCACGGTGTCTTTCAAATGGCCAGTGACTATATTCCAGAGCAGGAAGAATTTACTTGGATGAGACAGCTGAGCCGCGAAACCGGCAAGCGGGTATTGTATTCAGTGGTGCAAAGCGCCGGTGACCCCGATCAGTGGCGGCGACTGTTGCGCGAATCGCAGACTGATGCCGCCGAGGGCGTGCAGCTAATACCACAAATAGCACCGAGGCCGGTGGGTATTTTAATGGGCTTCGAAAGCACGGTGCACCCGTTCATATTGCATAAAAACTACGCGCCGCTGATGGCAATGTCTTTGGCCGAGCGGAAAATGGCGATCGCCGACCCCGCTGTGCGTGCCGCTATTATTGAGGAAGACTTCGATTACAGTGCGCTTGATGGCGTACTGGCGATCATTGTCGCAGGCTTTGACATAATGTTTGAGTTGGGGGATACGCCCAATTATGAGCCCGCCGAGGACCAGAGTATAGCCGCTATATCCGCCCAAAGCGGTCGTCCGGTACAGGAAGTCATCTACGATATTATGGCCTCGGCGCAGGCCAATGGCATTGTTTACCTGCCGATGCTGGGTTATGTGGACAACAATCTGGACGCCACCGCTGAGTTAATGCGCCACCCCAATAGCATCTATGGCTTGGCCGATGGCGGCGCCCATTGTGGCGTGGTAACCGATGCCAGTATTGTTACGTTTTTGCTGACCCACTGGGCACGGGATCGCAGCCGCGGCGACAAAATACCAATTGAAGAGTTGGTACACAATCAAACCAGCCGCACGGCGCAATGTTACGGGCTCGATGATCGTGGGGTGATCGCCCCGGGTATGAAGGCCGATATCAATGTAATCGATTTTGAAAATTTACATATTCATGGACCTAAGCTGGTTTACGATTTACCGGCCAACGGTAAACGCTATATTCAGGAAATAACGGGTTACCACAGCACTATTTGTTCGGGGCAGGTTATTTACCGGCAGGGGCAGGCTACCGGGAAATTGCCCGGGCGTTTAATCCGTGGTCCACAACCCGCACCGGGGCAATAGTGCGCTAAATAATAAAAAATGGAGTTAACAACATGCCTGTATCACTCAGCACTATTGCATTGCCCGGCCGTGCCGGCGAAGAGGACTTTCACCTGGCAACCTATCAGGCAGGCAGTGGCCCGGCGGTCGTTTTTGTACACGGCTTTCCCGACCTAGCTCTGGGCTGGCACAAGCAATTACCGGCAGTTGCAGCTGCGGGTTACCGGGCTATCGCCCCAGACATGCGTGGCTACGGGGGCAGCTCTTGCCCGCAGGCGGTAGCGGATTACAGTATCGACCAGCTCACGGGTGACCTGGTGGCACTGTTGGACTCTCTGGCCATAGACAAGGCGATATTTGTTGGCCACGACTGGGGAGGTTTTGTCACCTGGGCGATGGCAGTATTACACCCAGAGCGGGTGCTGGGTATTGCCGCGGCCTGTACACCGTACATACCGTTCCCCAGTGTGGCGGTACATTTGGACGTGGTTCGGGGCGATATTAATAGGCAGTATGTGGCTTGGTTTCAACAGCCGGGGGTGGCGGAGGCGGTCATGGACCACAAGGTGGAGGCGATTGTGTCAAACATCATGCGCACCAGTGCGCCATTGGAAGAAATATACGCCGCGGCCTTCGCTACTGGCAAGCTTAATATGAACCCCTTTTTCGACATAGACAATGCGCCGCAGTGGGGGCAGCCACTGTTGAGTGAAGCCCATTATCAGTACTATGTCGACGCGTTTAGTCGCACCGGTTTTCGCGGCGGTATTAACTGGTACCGGAATATTGATCCCAATGCTGCCGCCTTCCCCGGTATTGGTGTTGACCCAATAGATATTCCCTGCCTAATGATGATGGCTGATCGAGACCCGGCGCTGCGGCCAGAATATGCTGAGGATATGCCCGAGCGTTGCAGTAACCTAGAAATGCAGTTGATAGAGGGAGCCGGGCACTGGGTGCAGCAGGAGCAGGCTCAATTGTTCAATAGCCATTTGCTAACCTGGTTAAGAAAGCACTTCTAGCATCGCTAATAGTATTCATTGGTGCTGGTGCTTTAAGCGCGATAGCGCCCTGCGCTGGCCCAAAGGGTGAGAAAATCCCGGTCACGCGGTACCTTGTTAATGGGGTACTTGCGTCGTTATTAAGGTACGCCTTCCATCTTATACTGCCAATTGTAATGCGGCCCTTTTTCCTCTAGTCTCTGGGCACCCTATAATCCGAATAGATGCTATGTGCTGTAATGGAATATACCACTTCGCGAATTCGTGATAACAATTGTCTGAAAAAGTGTGAAGATGCAGGTTGTGGTAACACCCTTTAATCGTATTCTTGTTGCGCTTATTCTTATTGTAATCGCACTTTTCCCCGGTATCGGCTGGTCGGGCGACCTGCTGGTGCTGGACGATTCTTCTCAAATCGAATTGACCTCACAAAGCTATACTATTGACGACCCCGGCGGGTTGTTAACACTGTTAGATATTCAGAAAAAGGCGGTATCTGACTGGCGTTATGTTGGCGAAAGCATGGGGGGGGTCATCAACGATGATCCCGTATGGGTTCGCTATCAGTTTGCGGTAGAACCCCGCGTTCTTCGTACCACCCGTAAACTACGGATGCGCAGCTCCAGCATTTTTGAGCTTGACTACTTTTTTTTCACCGATGGTGAGCTGCAAAAAAGCGGTAAGGTGTCGACGTTAACGGGGTTTTACAGCAGAGATTACCCGCACCGTGACTTTGTATTTCCTGTAACCCTAAAACCCGATTCGGTAGTGAGTTTGTATTTTCGGGCCAAGCAAACCCAGGCGCCACGATTTGAGCTAGGTATCTACACCGAGGAGGGTTTCTCTGCACGCGAAGAGGGGGAGTTATTCTTTATGGGCGGCTATGCCGGCATACTCAGCGGTATGATTTTGTACAATCTGTTTTTGTTTCTGTCGATTCGGCAGATGTCCTATCTCTATTACGTCGGTTTTGTCGGTTTTAACCTTATTACTTTTATGTCGCTCAACGGTTTTACCTTTCAATATTTGTGGCCCAATTCACCGGTGTTGGACGGGCGTATAGTGTCTTTATGTGGGCCTATTGTTATCCACTGCGCCGCGGAATTTGCAATTCGCTTTCTCAATTTACCGCTTCTGTCCGGCAAAATTGTTAAGTTGTTTCGAGTGATCAGCATATTGTGCTTGGTGAGTTTTACATTTAGCGCTGTTGGGCGCGTTGATTTGGGTAACGCGCTGCTTAATATACTGGCGCTGTTCGCAAATGTTCTGTTTTTCGTGGTGGGGTGTTGGGCTTGGTATAGAGGCCAGGCCTATGCTAGGTATTATGTATTGGCCTGGGGTTTTTATCTGTCGATAATAGCCTTCTTTATGCTGGCTGTGCTGCAGGTTGTTACCTTTTCACCTAACTACATTGTACTAATAATGTACGCGACGGTGGTAGAGGCTGTACTGATTTCACTGGCACTGGCGTCGCGGATAAAAATTATCACCACCGAAGGCGAAAAAGCAAGGGAAGCGGAGGCGATTAAGAGTGAGTTTCTGGCCAAAATGAGCCATGAAATTCGCACTCCGATGAATGGCGTGTTGGGAATGTCGAAATTGCTCGCTGATCGACTCACTGACCCCACCGATATCCGATACAACGATATTATTCAATCTTCCGGTTCTGTGCTGCTTAATGTCATTAACGATATTCTTGATTTCTCGAAAATGGAAGCGGGGAAAATGACTATTGAGAGTTTGTGCTTCGATATTCATCAGCTAACTGCTCAGACCCTGGATATTTTCAAAATCTCTACCGAGGGGCGGGACGTAGAACTTATTGCCGATGTATGCCCCGGTGTAGGGCAGACAGTGTTGGGTGACCCGGCCCGAATCAAGCAAATTGCGGTGAACCTGATTAGCAATGCGATACGTTTTACCGAGCAAGGCAGTATTGTACTAAGAGTGCAGCGAGAATCTGAGTATAGGGTGAAAATCATTGTTAAAGACTCAGGCGTTGGTATGACCGCTGTGCAGCAGTCTCAATTATTTACCGATTTTCAGCAGGGCGACAATACTATCGCTAGAAACTACGGCGGTACTGGCCTGGGGTTGTCCATTAGCCGGCAATTGGCCGAATTGATGAAGGGTGAAGTTGGCTTCGATTCGACACTCGGTGAAGGTTCGATATTTTGGGTGGAGATTGAGCTGCCAGTGGTGACTCATGAGACGCCTAGATTAACGGCGGATCTGCAGCACAAATCGGTGCTGTTAGTAGAATCAAATAAAGAGATTTGCGAAATTGTGGCTGAACGTATGCTGCCGGCAACGGTTGACTATTTTGCTAGCGCACATGAATTGAGTTTGGGGGAGCAACGACACGGTGTGCTGAGTAATAATAAGTACGACGCCTTGGTTATAGATTACCAGGCGAAAGGCGTTAACGATGAGGTGTTGTCAGCAGCCGTCGACGCCTATCCCAGACATATTCACGCGCCGGTTATTCTACTATGTGATACGTCAAAACGGCCGCCGGATAGTATTCTAAAAAAGGCAAAAATGACCCAGGTTTTGGAACGTCCAATTGCAATTAAGGCACTAATCGATGGTATATTTGCCGAGCTCTACCCATCGAGTTCAGCTGACAGTGAACCTACTGTAGAGCCTGTGGTGGAAAAAAACAAACAGGGCGCGCTGCATGTATTGATAGCGGAAGACAATAAGGTAAATTGCCTAGTGGTGGAAGGCATGCTTAAAAAGCTAAATCACAGTGCGGATATTACCATGGACGGCCGCGAGGTGGTTGATCGCTACCGTAGTAACCACAGCGGCTACGACCTGATTTTAATGGATTGCGAGATGCCAAAACAAAGTGGTATTGACGCCACCCGCGAGATACGCCGCTATGAATCTGATCAAGGGCTACCCAAAATTCCCATTATTGCCCTTACTGCCCATGCACTTTCCCACCAGCAAGATGCCTGTATAGCAGCCGGCATGACCGGTTTTTGTAGCAAACCCGTAGAATTTGGGAAATTCTCTGATGCGATTGCCAGTGCTCGCACGGGTACCCAAGATCCGAAGACTAAGACTAAGACTAAGACTGAGTCACTGAACTAGTTAGCCTGTCTCGATGCTGCAGTGCGTGTAGACGGGTGTTGCCGATTGCGGCTTCTTTGCTAGGCACCGATAAATACTGTAATTGCACACTTTTAAGTGGCCGCTGATCGCTTGGTGAGTGAGGTAATATCTGCCAGCACGTTGCCCCGGCTGTGCACTGGTATGCGTTTTCCCTGGGCCTAGTGGCATATTGAAAAAGGTCAGCTAGCCTGTGCCCCAAGATGGCTATATCTGCCGCTGTTGTAGCGTGTGGAGCAACAGGATACTTCCATCGGAGGGCTTTCTTTGTTACCTTGCCGGTCTAGCTTTATCCATTTATAGGTCAGTCTGCAGCACTTAATTTCTGGCCAGTTCTATTCCAAACGACAGTAAAAATAAAATGAATACCCCATTAGACGATTCTTTACTCCAGTGCCTGTTAATGATAGCGCGCCACCACGGCATTAGCTCTACTGCTGATACATTGACAGCGGGTTTACCGCTGGAACAAAACCACTTAACGCCCTCGCTATTTGACCGCGCCGCCAAGCGCGTGGGTTTAGTCAGCGACGTTCTTGAAATACCGTTAGAGCAAATCGATAGCGCGCAGTTTCCTGCGGTGTTATTGCTGGAGACCGGTGAAGCGTGCCTGTTGACGGGCAAGAGTGATGCGGGTGACGCGGTGCAAGTGATCTACCCCCACCGCAATGACAGCGCTAGTGATGTTGAGCTATTGGAATTGGGCACACAGTACAGCGGCAAGGCGATTGTGGTGCGGCCTAAATATCAGTTTGATCAGCGTACCGAGCGAGATACCGAAACGAGCAGAGGGCACTGGTTTTGGGATGCGCTACGTGAAAATGTACCCATTTACAGAGATGTATTGCTGGCCTCGTTTTTTATTAATGTATTTGCTTTGGCGCTGCCCTTGTTTATGCGCAATGTTTTTGATCGCGTTGTGCCTAACCACGCGATTGAAACGCTTTGGGTGTTAACGACCGGTGTAATGTTGGTGATGCTGGCCAGTGTTGCGCTGCGTATTATGCGGGCCTATTTTTTGGATGTCGCCGGACGCAGAGTCGATATTCGCCTGTCAGCGTCTATTATGGAGCGTGTGCTGGGTACCCGCTTAGAATCCCGAGCCCAGTCGGTGGGTGCTCACGCCGCTCGATTGCGATCATTTGAAACCGTTAGAGATTTTATAACGTCGGCAGCGGTGAGTGCCATCATCGATGTTCCCTTTGCGGTGATATTTATGGTGGTTATCGGCTGGATTTCTTGGCTGCTACTGCTGCCTATAGTACTGGGCATTGCTTTTGTGCTGTTGTACTCAGTGTTAATAATGGGAAAGCTAAAAGATTTAACAGAGACAACGTACCGCGCCTCGGCGATGCGCAATGCGACCTTAATAGAAACCCTGGTAGGCTTGGATACCCTCAAAGCGATGGGTGCCGAGGGTAACATGCAGCGCAAGTGGGAGAATAATACCGCCTTTTTGGCCCGGGTGAGCGTACAACAAAAACTGCTGTCTTCCACCAGTGTCAATATCACCCAGTGGGCTCAACAAGTAGTTACGATATTTGTCATTATTACCGGGGTATACCTAGTGATTGACGGCGAATTGAGCATGGGTGGACTACTGGCTGGCTTTATGTTGTCTAGATTGGCAATGGCGCCCTTTGGGCCTGTGGCGGGCCTGATGTCGCAATACCACAACGCGGCTGTGGCGATGAAATCCCTCGATGAGATTATGAGTAATCCGTTAGATCGACCGGAACAGATGAAGTTTTTGTCTCGGGATAGTTTCCAAGGAGAGATCGAATTTAAGAATGTGTCTTTTTCCTACCCCGGCAGCGAGCAAGAACCGCTTAAGGGGGTGTCTTTTCGTATTCGTCCCGGAGAGCACGTTGCAATTTTAGGGCGGGTCGGCTCGGGTAAGTCGACCCTGCAAAAGCTGGCAATGGGGCTTTACCAGCCCACCAGTGGCTCAGTATTGATCGATGGCATCGATATGCGCCAGTTGGATCCCGCCGAATTTCGTCATCGAGTGGGTTATGTGCCGCAGGACGTCACTTTGTTTTATGGCAGTCTGCGAGACAACTTAACCATGGCCCACCCGCAGTCGGTCGACGCCGACCTGTTGCGAGTGGCAGAGCTTGCGAACCTTACCGAATTTGTCAATCGTCACCCACAGGGTTTTGATATGCAGGTTGGCGAGCGCGGTGAAACACTGTCCGGTGGCCAACGTAAATCGGTGGCCTTGGCCCGAGGGCTTATTCACAATCCTACCCTGTTATTGATGGACGAGCCAACCGGCTCGATGGACCATTCGACCGAGGCGGCGATAATAAAGCAGTTGGCTACATTTATTGAGGGGCGGTCGCTGTTAATGGTTACTCATAGAACGAGCTTGTTAGCACTTATGGATCGAATCATTGTCATAGACAACGGAAAATTGGTGGCCGACGGACCCAAAGCCAGTGTTATGGAAGCGTTGCGACAGGGTAAAATTGGGGGGGCAGCAGCGTGAATGATAACATCAACGTAGTAGTCGCTGCAGCCACGGATAATAACGGCGCGACCGAAGAGAATATAAAACAAGAAAATTCCCTGTTAATTTTGATTAAAATGATTTTTTCCCGTGCCCTGCCAGCATCTGAGCAGCAGTCTTTCAACTGGAAACAAGATGTGCACCGGGCGTATTTTGAACAGCGACGGCTGCGCGCGAGTTCTATGCTGTATGGTGTTGTTGTTATTGTACTGGTGCTGTTGTTCTGGTCGGGATTTGCACAGTTAGATGAGGTAACCAAGGGGGAGGGCCGAGTTATTCCGTCGCGGCAAATTCAGATTGTGCAGTCTCAAGACGGCGGCATGGTCACAGAAATTTTGGTGGCGGAGGGCGATATTGTCAACGTTGGGCAGTTGTTGATAAAACTGGATCAGACCCGCTCGACGTCATCACTGAGAGAAAATCAGGCGGAATTTCAGGCATTAGCGGCAAAGTCAGAGAGGTTGCGAGCAATCGCCGAGGGTAGTGAATATACGCCTGCTGAAAACCTGTCTGAGAATGTACCGCTTATTGTTGCTCAGGAAATGGCGTTGTTCGAATCGAGTAAGTTGCGACTGGCTAACGAAAAAGAGATAGCAGGACAGCAGTTAACCCAACGCAAAAAAGAATATGAAGAGGCGGCTGCGCACAAAAAGCAATTGCAGCGCTCATTGGTACTGGCCAACAGAGAGCTATCTGTTACGCGGCCAATGGTATCCTCTGGCGCGGTGTCTGAAGT
>Ga0105355_10004586_pt1 | contig 11825 bp, 8 predicted proteins | sample GOMGulsemesocosm_2_FD_83508 | JGI IMG/M metagenome (GOLD analysis project Ga0105355, IMG submission 83508) | Methane-oxidizing microbial communities from mesocosms in the Gulf of Mexico - GOM9C Gulf of Mexico | ecosystem: Environmental > Aquatic > Marine > Cold seeps | place: Gulf of Mexico... | reverse complement strand
TATACTACCCATATAAAAAAGCCTTTGAAATTATTTTCAAGGGCTTTTTTATGATTCCAATTCTTATATAAAACAAAAAACCCTAAACAAATTTGTTTAGGGTTTTTCTGGTGGTGCCTCCAGAAACTTGGCATCATGTTCTTCTGTACAAACCTATGTGCATATATACATGATCTCTCCTAAATTATTCTCCGTAAACTTACCTCTATGTAATTATATAAATGTAAATACACTAGAGCATATTTGAGACCTGATTTGTTTTTTACTTTCCGAATAGAAAAAGTGCAAATAAGAAATAATACTTTAATTAACACATTTATAAAGGAAAACCACTACATCTCTCTTAAACTCATAATTAAAAAGCTTTATTTTGGTTAATATCCTTAATTAAGAAATACTCTATAATAGAAACAAAATATAACCCAATAATAACTGTTCTAACCTGTTCAAATATTTATTTTTTTTAGATTTTAACTGTTTTATCTTACCAAAATTTTTGTCATTGAATTACCTTTTGAAGTTTTCATACTGATGATATATCCTCCAGCACTTAGTCCGTTAGCTTCAAGTTTATGACTTGTGTTATTAGAAAGTATATTAAAAGTATAAACCGTTTGCCCTAAAACATTAAACATCTCAATAGATTCAATTTTTTCCTGCATTGGGTTATTAATCACTATACTATTCTCAGAATTAGAATAAAATACATCTATAGTCTCAATCTCATTATCTACTATATCAAGAACTGAATTATTAAACACAATTTCAAAACGATTTAAGTATTCACCAACTGACAAATTCACTTCATAATCACTAACTCTTAAATCACGATACACACCTGTTTCTTTGTCATATAAATAAACAAACTGTGAATCATTAATATTTTCAAGACCATCCAAACTAAACTTCATCAATCCACCTTCAGCCACCTTAACTCCCAAAGGCAATACTTGATCAATATCAAAATTATTAACAGCTTGTATTACAAACTTACCTTCATTAAACATCCAAAATCCATCCTCTGCATTATTTTCAATCAAAGGGGCGTCATATCCCAAATCAAAACCATTTGTTGTATTCTCATCATGCCCTGCTAATAATTGACGATAATACCCTGAAGGTGTTTCAATTAATAATCTAAACTTTTCTCTATCACTTTCTATATTAGAATTGGTTACATTTACACTTTTAAAACTTACAGATGGATCATCTGCTTCTGTTTTAAACACACGTTGACTATTTTTAAATGTGACATTACCTCCAGTAACTGTAGTGGTCGTATTAAAAACATTTGAATCTAGTGCAGCAATAACAAAGAACCCTTGATTTAATGTTATATACCTTTGAGGAATCTTAGTCCCTATATCTCCATTATCATTTATTCTTACATCATTAGAAATAGCTTTTACTCCCCCCATTAATGTATAGGTTGCATAACCACCAACATATTCTGAAAGATAATGTGTTGCACCTGAAAAATGATCCCAAAAATACAATGCTCCATTAATGATATTACTTGAAGCTCTTCCTTCCCCAGAATTAATATTATCTAAAATAAATTCGTTTGCATCTATTGCTGAAGGGTACGGATTCCCGACAAGCCTATCTGTATTCAATGCTATTGGCAACACTATATCTCCATTATACGGTTTACCTCTAAATACATAATTTTGATTTGTTGTTATCTCAGCCAAACCAGAAGTCCCTTTCATTGTATAACCTTCACCAGCAAGCAAACTACTATTTTCATTAATTGATTCCCAAGAACCATAATCATCATGTAGACCATTAAACTTCCATAACCAATACGTACTAATTGTTATAGGAGAAGTTACTGCTCCATCAGCTGCTGTATAAGCAGGTTGAAAATTAATTGCTTGTGGAGTTGCTGAATTTGTCCCGTCTGATAAAACATCAGAAATTATGTAATTGGCATTAATACTAGAAACACCAGTTCCTTTTGTTCCTATACCAGAACTAATTGCCCCTACTGAAGACCCCCAATAATTATAATTATACCCTCTAGCAGTTCCTTGTTCATCTCTTTCTAAAAAACCACCACTATCTTGATCAAGAATACTACCTTCATCCTGTAACAACTGTGATTCCCCAACTAAGTCTATTATACCATCAAGTTCTAAATAATTTGTTACCCTCAAACTTTGTCCAGAATTTGTTTCATCTTGAACTTCATTAGGATCAGAAATAATTAACTTTTCATTAGCTGCATCAGAAATTAACCCCAAAACCATAATATTTTTATCACCAGATTTAATTTCATGTGAAGTTTGTACTATATTCCAATTTATTTGTGTTACCCCATCTACTCCCATAGCATTTGGCGCATCCCAAACTGAATTACCATACAACCAAGGAGTCTCTAAGGTAGTATCACCCCACACACCTGCTCTTTTTGTCTTATATGGCAAAGGTGCAGTTTGTAACTCTAGTGTTGTTATGTTTATTGCTGTTCCGTTTTTTAAATAACTTGATTTATCATTCGCATTATCATCTCTCATCGGATAATACCCTAATAAATCATTCCAATAAAGCTCTCCTGAAATATTTAACGGAATTACTTTCCCTCTAACATTTACTCCATTTTGTTCAATTTCTTGATTCATCATTTCATGAATCTGATTAGGTGACAAACCTACATTCCATATTCTCACTTCATCAATAAAACCATTAAAGTAATGTTTAGGTACTGTTGGTGTATCACTATTAAAACTTGCTCCTAAAATACATTTTTCACTAACATTGACTGGTTGATTCGCTGATGAACCACTTATAACTTCCACCCCATCAACATATAGTTTAGCAACTGCACCATCATAAGTTGCCGCAATATGATACCATCGGTTATTTGTTATTGCATATGGCGAAACAATATTCATTTGCACGCTTCCAGCATTATTATACCAAGTTAAATTTGGCTTACTATTATTTAATACTAAATGATACCCTCTTTTATTTCCTACTCCAGCTTTACAATCTCCTTTTGATATAATTGTACCAGTGGTTACAGCTGTCTCCTGTAATACCCATGCTTCTAATGAAAAAGCACCTGTAAAATCATGGTTGTCACCGAAATCAACATAATCATTTGCTCCATCAAAATCTATTTGTACAGGACAACTATTTATATTACCATCTTGACTACCTCCAATTCCTTGTGAGTCATCTGTAACGGAATTAGCATCTGTATTAGGAACACCATTACTATCTATTATATTTCCTAAATTATTAATGATTGCATCTGGCGCAGTTCCTATATACCCAACACCACTATTACCTCCATTCATAGCACTTGCTGTTAAATCTGAATAAGTATAACTTCCATTTCCTTCCATAGCATCTGGACACCCATCTCCGTCACTATCTAAATCTAAATAATCAGGAATACCATCTGTATCCATATCATCAGCACAAGGAATTGGAAATAAAAGCGCTTGAGTTGTGCTAAACGAATATCCTGAAGACTGAAACTCTTTTTTCAATTTAAAATCAATCGTACTTACATTATCAAAAATGCATACTATAGCTTGCTCAGGAAGATTACTTAAATTTCCATAATTCCAACTAGGAATTACCTCTAATACCCCCCCTGACATAGATGTATCCAATAAGGTACCTTCACTTAAATGATAGTCATACACCAACGATTCTGCAATACGAAGTCCCCCTCCAGATCCAGATCCATCTATATCATTAAACATTATCCCAATATCAATAACTAAAGGAGTTGCAGTTCCTGCAATAAAAAAATCCATCCTAAAACCATACCAACTTCCAGAATAAGACCAACTAGTCATTTTTATTTTAGGAAAATTTGTGCTTTCAGAAAATTCAAAATCTTCAGGATTTCCACTAGAGTCAATTACAGTTAATGTTACATCGAAATTTGTTCCTAAATAAGAACCAGCATTGAACCATGTTCCTGTAGCACCAACTCCGACTCCGCTTCCAGGTGTAGCAGGAGATGTAGCATCGAACAAGGCTAATTCCCCAAGGCCAGGGTAAACTAATACATTAGTACCACATTCATCTAAATCTGTTATACCGTCATTGTCATCATCTAAATCTATGGTGTCCACTATACCATCGCCATCACTATCTTGAGCAACAATCTGTAAAGGGATAAAAAAAGTGATTAATAAACATATTTTGAATAATCTAATAGTTTTCATATGAACATTTTTTTTGGGTTAAAATTCCGCTAAGTAATTTTATTAAATCAATAGCGCAAACAAATGATTAGATTTCACTTACAAAACTAAAGCACTACACAAAAAAAAGGTGCTAGAAATTATTTTTTTCATGACGTACAATTTCGAAAGTAAATATTAGTTTAGTGAAAAACGAGCATAAGAACCCCCCTACATATACAAAGCTTTTAAAAACCCGTTATGCGAACACTATTTACAACAACCAAAAAAAAATGGTTATTATAAACTTCTCATGCCAAAAATAATCTACTACCTACTGGGCTTAAAAAATGAATGATAACTGCTAAGCTTCCTGAGTTTAAACCCAAGAATAATCTTACTTAAAATTTCACCTATCAAGTTAATAGGAGAAAGCACTTGTATGTGTTTTAACTTTAACACATTTTTTGAATGCGTTACTTTTTTTAATCTATTGACTTGGGAGCCAATATATAATGAAGTTTTTTGGGGCAACAAAACAAAGGTATAATCATTTCCTTTCATAACAATATAAGTTTTAATGTTGCTTATCTAAATATACTGAAGAACAACCATTTAACAAAAAAAAAAAGATAGAAAGCACATATGTTCGTTAAAATACAGGTAACGCTCTATTATTAGTTTATAAATCTTTCATCCTCAGCTTTGGGCCTGCAAAAAAAAGAAAAAATAGTTAAGCGACTATGTTGCTATATTTTGATTCTTAATTTTTATTTCAAATTCTTGTATTCACTTATTTCCTAATGACGAACGTAATATTCCAATATTACACCATTTTCCATCCATTGAAATACTGATAATTCAACTTCAGATTCTTTATTATATTTATAATAAAAAATTTACCTTCAATGATTCAGCCACTGCATTGTTTCAATGACACTCATACTTTGAATTATCTTCCTTTACAACTTTAATTATGTTAGTAAAGGTTTGACAGGCATACTATGAACCTCCATATGAGTGAAAAACTAGACCATCTTCAGTCCTATTTGATTGCACAGCCATACTCCTAGCTTGAACAATAGTTTGCTCTGTACTTAGATTACCACTCATAGACCGCCCAACAATTTTTCTTTTATACAAATCAATGACGACAGTTAAATACAACCAGCCTTGCTTAGTTTCAATATAAGTAATAGCTGAATCCCGTATTTAGTTCTTACAATAGACGTCAAATCTTTGATTTAAAACATTTTATGTTACTGGATATTTATGTTTAGAACCTGTGGTCACTTTAAATCCATGTGCTCTTCTAACAAATAAATCACTAACTATCAACACTCTAATTTCTTTCAATCTAGAAACATAATATCTATATTTCCAATTCTGTTTTCATCCTCAGCAGTCCATAATTCTTAAAGCTATATTCAAAAATACGATGTACAAACATCAATATAATTTCGTTTTCTAACCAACGGTTTGATATCCAAATCTCAACCATTTATAATATCGCTCTTACTTATATTTAGTGTATTACATATCTTCTTAACTAGAACCCCAAGCTTATGATGTTTTATGAACCTAAATTTCTGCTGTCGCTCTTGAAGAAGATGCTCGCCGTCTTTTTAATATCTCATTTTCTAAGGAAACATCCTTTAACTATTTCTTTAACTCAGCTATTTCTCTATGCTCTTCTGCATATTTAGTTTTACTACTACCAAGAAAACTATTCTCAACCATAAGCACTAAATTATTTTCACCAACGGTGTACACCTAATTCACTACTCACTTGCCCTACATTAAATCTAGACCGTATTTTAGAGCTTTTCATATATAATAAAGTTTACCTTTATATATCATAGTGTTTTACACGATTTTAGACGGGTCCTAATTGTATCAGGTGAAAACAAAACATCACTTCGTATTTGGAAAGTCTTTAGTAACAACAACCTTTTGTTTTGTACAATAACCAGACTTTAATTGATAATCAATCAGTCCCTCGTTTAAAAGTTCTTTAGTCCAATTAGATACACTTTCTTTACTACAACCTAGCCTAACACTTGTAAATTTCCTTGAGCCAAAGTAATTTTCGTTAGTTCTACAAAAAGAATTGTACTCACCCCACAATAACTTTGATCCAGTAGACAAACCTCTATTTGTGTAGATATAGCCTAGAAGTATAATTTGTCTCTTGTCTTTTACCTTAAAGGACTTATACTTATCTGTAAGCCTATAAATAGTTCTGTCTCTTGTTAAATAATTTAGTCTCACAAGTGATTTTCTTGCTTTACAAACAATGTTAGGGTGAATATTTAACATCTTACCAAGTTGAATATTTGTAAGCTTATTAAAACCCTTTTTAAGACTAAGTGTATAATCCAGACCAAGGATAACCTTTTGGTTATTGGTTAACTCCGTATTGGATAAAACTTGACTTGGTATTTTTATAGTGATATTAGTAAAATCACTAAAATTATCGTGATATTCGTACATGAGAAATCGTATTTTAAGGAAGTGATCTAATTGACCAAAGACACTTCCTTTTCTATTCTATGTAACTATCATAATTATACTTTATTCAAACCACCCAAAATGCATAAAACACTGTAAATGCACTTCAAAAACACCTTTTTTACACTTCAACAACACTAATATTACTTTTCTATATCACCTATTTTGCACTTATAATTAATAAACTAATTAAAGACTTAATTTGAGTATTAGATTTAATAAATGAGATTAAGAAAATCGATGAAGCCTTGCAGGTTCACCAAGATTTTCTTTTCCCTTTTTTAATATTCATGAGCAAACATTAGTGTACAATAATTATTGTCATAATTAAACCGAGAAGTATTAGTTTTCAAATCATTTACCTGATTAATGAAGAATAATTTTGAGTCACTTTCAATATGATAAAACACTTGTAAATAGTCTATACCTTTGTGTTGCTTTACGAGTTCTCTTGTGAAAGCATATATTTCAAGTATTTCCTCTTCAGTTAATATTTCATTAATGCTCTTAGTGATTATGAAAAGTCCATTAAAGAAACAATTCTCTTCTTGTTCTTGTAATTTATATTCTATGTTATTTTTAAAAGTATAACGACTGATTAAGTATCCTAAATCTTCTTTTGCATAACTAAGATGTTTTGCAATATCAATGTTTGTATACTGTAGATTCTTTAATTGTAAATAGGCATTATAATCAGACCTATATTTTGATTCTTTGTTTTCTAGTAATGTCATAGTAAGAATGTTTTTGTAACATTCCTACTTCTTATTAAAAGATAACTGTTGCATATCAATTCTATTTTTATGGAATTTACTACTTCAAAATAATTAAGCGCTTATTACATATTATTTAGAAAGGAGGTTATGTCGTATTTCTTTAGTAAGCTTACTAGCCTAGGTTTCTTTGAGTGCCTTCCTCCTAAGAAAAAGACACTGAAAGTAAACTTTAATTTATTTAATTTTAATATTCAAACTTGTAATACAATTGACTACTATCAAAAAACACTTTTGAATATAGTTCATTATTGCATTGAAAATTATATTGTTCTATTTCAGAAGTCACCCCATCATCACGTGTTATTTTTTTAAGTACATTATCTTCTGAGAAAATTAAACCATAAAACATGTCATCGTCGTTACCTCCTTCGTAAAATCTTAAATTTGCGAAGCTTTCATTTTCTTGCCCAAATTTATTTACATTTGAATAGTACTCACATTGAATATTAATGATTTTAGAAGGATTAAAGTTTGTTTGTTTTACAGTAAATATATTCCCATTTACATCATAACTCAAAATCTCTAAATCTCTGTCTGCAGGTATAAAACTAGAATCACTAGTGTAATTAACCTCTCTGTAATTTCTGAACTTTAAGTTTCCATTTTCATAAAGTAAATCTGTATAACTTATTAATGTGAAACTACTATTAAAGAACTTGTAATTCTCAATTCTGATTAATTTTTCGTTTAAATATTGAAAAGTTGTTATAAACTCTTCTCCGTCAGACATAGTAATTTCTTTCTGTTCAATTCTATTTTGAGAATCATATCCATATACTACATTTATAGGTGCATCTATATTGTTAGGAACGTCTATTGCAGAAAATGAAGTTATTTTATCTACTTCATAGAGAGGAAGATATTCTACCATATAAGTATCTGAATTAACAGAACTACTATGCAGTTGAGAAAAGATAGATATTTTTGTGTTTTGTTGTCCTACAACAATACTATTACTATCATCACTCGAACACGATGATAAGTGAATAATTGATAAAAAACATATAATTAAATATGTTGTTTTCTTTACTAGACGTGTACAATAACCCCTAGATACTAACCTTAATACAATTTGTTTTTTCATTACGATGAATTTAGTTTCACCGAACCCCTAAGTGATAGTTTATAAAATAAAAGAGCGTGGGAGTTCAAACCCTGTTAATTGAGAGGTATCGCCAAACACCAGACTACAAACAAGTACTAACCCACGCCAAAGGCATGAGCGAAAACTTGCTATTCTTGTAGTCATTTAAAAATTTGGCGATTTTCTCAATACAAACAACAGCTTACGCTAATATGATATGTTTAAATTTATTCTATTCTTATTTTTCCTTTGTTTTATTTAATGTAAAAATACAATTTAATGACAAACTACAAGTCATTTATAAATCTATCTAAAAACCCAATGACTTATCAAATCTCTTCTTCTCATTCATATACCAAACACCTTCTTTATATTTATTGAATTTTTCTATACATATTTGTTTTATGTTGTCATCCTTTAAAAGGGGCAAACAGTTTGGAAACTCTATAATAATTGATTCAAGTGTTTTATGTGGGAGTTCATCTTTTAGTAAACTCTTAAAACCTAATGATGGAACAGGGTTACTGACATAATCAATAAAAACTTTTAGTTTCTCACTATCAGTTGTTAATCTTTCCCACTTAGGCTTAAGCCTTTTTGGGTGATAACCGTTAGGAGTACCCATCACTTCAATTTTAACATCAATAATATCGATCAATTCTTTTACAGTCATTTTTACGATTTTAAAAAAGTAAATATAATGCTATTCAGTAAAAAGAATTTGAAGAACATTAAAAAAGGAGTTGATATTAATCAACTCCTTTAACTGTTTATTTATCTTGATTGAAGAATTCTAGTATCCTTTTTGCATTCTCCTTTTTAGATATTTTAATGTAGTTTAGAAATACCTTTTCATTAGAATGTCCCGTTACTTGCATTATCATTATTGGATCTAAGCCTCGTTTATACATATTCGTTGCATAACTACGCCTAGCAGTGTGGGTACAAATTAACTCCCATTTTTTAAAAGTTTGTTTCACCCTACCAGATCCTGTCGTATGATGGGTATTAAAAGAATTAGTTATCCCAGCTAATTCTCCTATTTCTTTTAAATATCGATTCATCACCTGATTTGTCATCGGTTTTGGAAGATTTCCATTATAACTATCTAAAATCAATTTCACCTCACTTAAAAGAGGTATAACAACAGTCGTTCCCGTTTTTTGTGTTTTAATATTCAGAAAATTCCCTTTAATATTTTCCGAAGATATTTGTGAATAATCACTAAACCGAAGACCTGTATAACATCCCATTATGAATAAGTCTCTAACACGCTTCATGTTTTTGTTTTCTGATAAATCTAAACTGACAATAGATTTCAATTCATCTTCATTTAGGTAAATGCTGTCAGCTTTCTCGTCAAGAACTTTAAAACCTTTAGACTTATAAATAGTGTTCGCATTATAACCCAATTCAGTAGCACTATTTAAAATGGTCTTTAACAGCTTTATCACTTTTCCAAAACCATTTATTTTAAGTTGTTTGTACCCGATATAATACTCCATATAGTCATGGTAAAAATCCATATCAATATTATGCCAATCAATTTTTAATCGTGCATGCCTTTCATACCCCTTAATGTTTTTCACAATTGTTTTATAGGACTTAATTGTGTTTTTCGACAAACGAATATGAGCCTTATCAATATAATCATCAGTAAAATCCCAAAAAGACATTGTTTTTTTATTTTCTTTTTCCAATTTCCTACCATTATATACATCTTTAACATATATAGTGGTTGGATTTACATCATCTGCCAGAGCTGAATTAATAATATCATCTATCCTCTGTCTATATTTAGACAAATAAAGATTGAATTTTGAGTGACCAGCATAAGCTCTTTTTACACACTGGTTTCTCTTATCCCAATATCTACTGTCGATACTTTTTTTACTATAAAATAAGGTAGTTTTACTTTGATGTGAATAAGAAGCCATAATCATAACTTCACTACTCTTTTTAGCTCTCTGAGATTCAGATTGCTTTGTGATTAATCTTAAACGACACATAACTTACGACTTTTTAAAATGATACAATTGATTGATGATGGGAAGGTCCCGAAAATGGTTCTTCAAAACCACTTTCCTCTAAGAAATCCAATAATGTAATATTATTAGGTTGCTTCTTTAATAACTGTTTTTTGTATAATGACTTCCTTCTAGCAGTCTTTTTAGGATGAGGCATTCCCATCTCACTTATGGTATCCAAAATCATCTGGTCTATATCAATCTTAGAAAGAATACCAATCTTATGAAGTGTATAATAAAGTACATCATCAAATTTCCCTCCTGAGTAATCATAAAAAGAATTGACTAGATTGATGTCATTTTTCATTAAACTACCCAATTGTAAATAAGCATCTCTAACACCGTAGGACAATAGCTCTTCTAAAGTATAACGATTATCTCTCTTGAATTTTAACTCTACTTTTATAGTTGTCTTTTTTTTAAAAGAAATCGATTGAAATAAATCACGCCCCAATTTTCTTTTTAAATTTCCTTGTACATTATATAACTTGAATTGGGTGTTTTTACTTCCGAAAATCAAGATGTCCCTATCTTTTTTCTGCAATTTCATACCCTTAACACCTATAATACTGCTATGAACTCTTTTAAAAGAATTTTGAGTATCATATATGTGTCCTACCTCAAATACAACTACCTTTCCATTGAATAAATTTACACACAGTAGTTCCGACAAGTATTTAAAAACCTCTCTAACTACATCAATACCAATACTTGTATAGTTATGCCCATACAGGATATATGGAACACTAAAATCAAGATAAAGGATTTTATTATTATGATAAACATCTATATTATCACCATACAATGTTTTATCATGAAAACCATTTTCTGGAAAATTAATATTGTAACGATTTTTTATCGTGGGGTGATTAACCAAAAATGTTGAATCTATCTCGTTTACATTTTCTACTTTTATTTTTATATAATCTATTTGTTTCATTTTAACTTGTTTTTAGTGGACATCTGCCCAAGTTTTCCCCGTTTTTAAATCTGCTATCAAAGCAACTGGTAAGTGTACTGCATTTTCCATTTCATGTTTGATTACTTTTTCCATATACACAACTTCATTTTTAGGCACATCAAAAAGCAACTCATCGTGTACCTGTAAAATCATCTTAGATTGTAATTCCTCTTTTTGTATTCTATCATGAATATTCACCATTGCAATCTTTATAATGTCAGCGGCGGTACCCTGAATCGGAGTATTCATTGCTAATCGTTTAGCAGACTCTCGCTTATAAGAATCATTTGAATTTATATTTAGAAGAGATCGTTTTCT
>Ga0105355_10004584_pt1 | contig 11826 bp, 9 predicted proteins | sample GOMGulsemesocosm_2_FD_83508 | JGI IMG/M metagenome (GOLD analysis project Ga0105355, IMG submission 83508) | Methane-oxidizing microbial communities from mesocosms in the Gulf of Mexico - GOM9C Gulf of Mexico | ecosystem: Environmental > Aquatic > Marine > Cold seeps | place: Gulf of Mexico... | reverse complement strand
TTCAAAATCCCCCGTCGAAAGACGTGGCGGTTCGAGTCCGCCCACCGGTACCACATATGAAAGCCCTGATTCGAAAGAGTCGGGGCTTTTTTATGTTCGAAAAGTAGTATTATAATTAATCAACTTGGTATTACTCAACAAACAATATTAAAAGGCTTTTACATGGCATCGACAGCGCACGCACTTCACATATTGGTTAAGCATAAAGAAATTGCAGAAGATATTATGAAGCAGTTAGCTAAAGGGGCTAAGTTTCAAACGTTAGCTAAAAAATATTCTAACTGTCCGTCGGGTAAAAAAGGCGGTGATTTAGGTGAGTTTAAACGAGGTCAAATGGTGCCTCAGTTTGATAAAATAGCATTTAAAGGTGCTATATTAGAGCCACACCTAGTTAAAACTAAATTTGGTTGGCATGTCATTAAAGTGCTCTACCGGACTTAATTTACAGCTAGTATTTATTTCAATACACGTTTTTTCAAAATATGACTGTGGAATAAGTGACGGTTCAAGTCCATCTTGCGGTGCCATTATTAGAAAGTCGCATTCTCGATTGAGTAGGATTTTATTTGAAATTTAGTGTAATACAACCGACCTAGTTATTCCTTTACTCATACCATGATGGCGTGTAATGGTTATTTATTACTATTTTTGCTCTGTTGGTAATGACTTCTTTTGAGCTTTGCTGATGTTAGCTACTGGTTGTTCCTTACGTCAACTGATAGCCAAAGCTGACATTACAGAACTCTAGGTTTAAATAAATCTATTTCTATTACAATGAATGAATATTTAGTTAGATCATTTTTCTATTTTAACTTCTATATAAAGAATCGGTGGATAGAAGATTAATGATTATTTAGGTTTGTGTTCGTTGTTGTTGAGTAAATTTTTCACAACAATTTCTACCTGAACGTTTTGCCTCATATAACGCTGCATCTGCATTTTTCAGTAAATCGTTCTCATTAAGTAACTTGTTAGATAAAGAAGCTACCCCAATGCTCACCGTAACAATACTTGTTACTTCAGATTCTTCATGACTTATTCCAAGTGCTTTGATGTCTAAACGAATATGTTCGGCAATATTGTACGCATCTTTTTCATTTGTATTAGGGAGTAGAACTACAAATTCCTCCCCTCCAAAACGTGCAGAAAAATCCGTTTTACGTGGTAAAGAATTATCTATAGTTTCTGCGACACGACGTAAAGTTACATCGCCTAAATCATGACCATAATGATCGTTGTAGGTCTTAAAGTAATCGATATCAACCATTAACATCGCAAGTGAATATTCATTTCTCTTAGCCGATGCTATTTCATGAGTCAGTGTTCTTTCATAAGATCGTCGATTTGCAATTTTTGTCAAAGGATCTGTTTCACTGAGGTCTTTTAGCCTATTGTTTGCAACCTCCAGTTCTTCAGTATGGTGTTCAATTTTATCAATCGAGTTCTCCACCTTTTCAACCATGTTGTTGAAAGCATTGAGTAATAGTCCCAATGCCCCTGGTTGGTCAAATTGCCCAATACGTTGTGAATAGTCACCTTGAGAAATAGAATCAGCAACCTTTGCAATTGATTTGAGGCTACGTTGCAACTTAGACATATAAACAAAGACAAAAACCATAGTGGTAACACCAATGACCAATCCTAAAGTGATCAAAAGTGATTTCACTTTAGAGGCTTCTATTACTATTTCATCTAAAGGTGCAACAGCAATAATGCTCCAATCCAGTGCTTTATTAACACCGAACTCATCCATATCGGCATACCCTGCCATTACCTCTTCACCTGTATGATCAAAATAGATAATGTTCCCAACATCCCCCTGATCCGCAAATGCAGCTAACAAACTAGGTTGAACCGATAAATCAGGGTAGGGATCAAAAACACTTACCTTTGGATCTACGGTGATCAATACTCTGCCATTGTTATCAACAATGTATACGTATTTTTCCCCGATTATACCTTCATCAAAAAGGGAAACAATTCTAGTGATATTATCTAAATTAACCTCAAGTGCCAATGCACCAATAGTTATTGTGTTTGTATCGTCAGTAATTGGGGTCATGATTAAAAGACCATGGCCAGTATCAAGGTTTAATACCTCAGAAACAAACACGTCACCCTGTTTTGACTTTGATAGATGTTCATGGAGTTTCTCTGAACCAGGATAAAGATCACCTATGAATTGCCCATTTTCATTTTGAACACCAGAACTTGCCCTGACAATTCCAGATGGGTCTAACACGTCAATATCATTAATCCACTGGTTTGCATCTACAATCTCAGTTAGGTATTGAACAGTTTTTGGAACATCTTTTGATTCTAATACATCTGCCTGTGATAACACTCTGGCATCAATGATACGTTCACTGATAAAACTATTGATATCATGAGCAACAAGAACTGACTTCGCCTCTAATCCATCTGCAATGGTTTTTGTAACAGCATCTGATGCGCTTTGTAAACTCAGTAAAGTAAATAGTAATAGTGGTAGAACAACAGCGGTTGTTATGACTAATGTTATTTTTGACTCATAGGTCATAGAACCTTTTAAAAATTCATTTAATGTCATTTTATATCTCAGGTAGATGCAATAGCTTGAATTTCCCAAACATTTTTACTATTTGTTTTGCTCTATTGATTCTAGCTGTCAATTTAATCTTGCCCGAAGCACAGTAAAAATAGAATCTTCGAACTTAGTAATTATACTTTTAGCATAGGTAACCTCTGATAATCCGTCAAACTACTCCCAGTCCCTCACTAATAAGGCAATAGAGCTTTAAAGAATGACGCTGCTGTCGTAAGTGACTATTAATTGTATAATTTGTCTCTGAAACATCAATTGTAATAATTGGTGCTTTTTTGTTTCTACTGCTTGATAATCATAAAAACATAGTTATCAAATGACCGTTTTGTAGGATCATTTGTCGCTAGATAAGTCAAACCTAACGACTATATTCGTATCTTTGTTAGCCTTGTTCTAGAGAACATTAGAGCCTTCTTCAACTAACCAATAGAGTTGACCTAATCATTTGAAAATTTTAAAATCAAGATTGAGAAAGAAGCCGTTGTTAAGTTTTTATTTATAATGAGTGAATTAAAGTAATACTATATTTTGGGGTTGTTAGATGTATTTTACGGAACATGGTGTATTTGAAGTTAAAGTTGAAGGTAAGACATTACTTGTTGATGCTACAGGCCCTTTTAATGAAGAGTTAATAATACATTATGAAAAATCTTTAGAGTCATGCATTAAAAATCTAGAAACCTCAAAGTGGAACCAAATAATTACACTGCACCAATTTAGCCTATTTACACCTAAAGCAGAGCAGAAGCTAACTCAAACATTGAAAAATAGAAGGTCAAGAGGGTTAGTGGCATGTGCCGTTGTATTGAAAAATATTGAGGGTGAAGCTTTAATAAAAACCCAAATGAGCCGTTGCTATAAATGCGCAGGTGTAAAATATCAATTTACCACTTCAGTCCATGATGCAAAAAAATGGCTTGCAACATATTAAGACGTCCTGCCAATGAAATTATATGAATGACTACTTATTTGTTTTTCATGGTAAAGGTAGCATTGTTTACAAGATTAGATATGTCAAATCTTGTAAATACCTAATTGAAACTACAAGGTTATTGTAAGAAGACAAGAACTAACGTCAGCTTTCAAAATTAAAGACAATAAATTTTGAAAGCTGAGTTTGCTACAAACGCCTCCTTCAAGGAGGATTTTAGTATCCGACGTAAGACAGCAATTGTGGCTTAGTTCACTGTCAGGAACATGATAGATTGAACACTATAAACAGCTTAAATATCTATTGATGTTAACGTCTGTATTGGTCAGTTCAATTGTCGCTAGATAAGCGAAGGCTCACGTCGACGTCGTATATTTGTTAACATTGAGTTAGTGATCATTAGAGGCTTCTTCAGCTAGCCAATAGCCGACATTAGCTTTTGTGAAACTATGAGCATATTAGGGGCGATCTAAACCAAGATTTACAGCATATTTGTGGGATTGGTGTAAGCTCAATATGCGTTGATCTTCCATCAATTGATGTTAATTTGAGCCTAAAATTGCATTTTTACTTAAAAACTCACATCCATTTACAATTGAAATTTGTCTAACGTTTTTACATGGAGCTAGATCTCAAATCACCTGTTTAAAAGCTGAGCTTGAATAAGTTTAAAAAAAGCATAATAATTCAAAGTAGAATTTATATGTAACGTAAAAGTAGAGTCTCCCTATTACACCACTATTTAAGTTAGGCATATTTCTATTGTTATTACCTCTTGCCGTTGTTGCAGGTGACTCCTTAACACTTTCAAAGGAAATAGAAACACTTGATAACTTTTCAATTGAAATTCTTGAAGATAAACAAAATGTCTTATCGGTTGATGATGCTCTGAACCAACCTAGTTGGAAATCTAGTAGTAGCAGAATTTCACAAGGCTATTCATCAAGTACATTTTGGCTAAAGTTAACTGTTAACAACCAAACGGATAAACAATTAAGTCGTCATTTATTATTTACCGAAAGCTTTTTGAGAAGTGTTGACTTGTACCAAAAAATTGAAGAACGATGGGTAATTAGAACAAACGGAGCAAAAGTTCCAATAGCCGTTCGTGATGTCGCTCATCATTTTCCAGCCTTTGTTCTTAAATTTCCTGAAAACTCACAATCTACTATTTTGCTTAAGCTTGAAAGCGACTTTGGTCTATTTGGCTCTGTATTGCTATTAAGCCCAGAACAGTTCTTTCAAAAATCATTGGTGAAAGATTCAATACATCTATTTATGTTTGGTGCGCTGTGTATTATTGCCTTATATAACTTGTTCTTATGGTTTAGCCTCAAAGACACTATTTATTTTTATTACGTCGCTTATATCGCTTTTTATTCATTATGGTTAAGCACCTATAGTGGTCATATACTTTACGTTACTCCCCCTTCTATGTATGCATTGGTTAATACCGCCTTACCAATTGCCTTGATATTCTTAATATTGTTCTCTCAAAAGTTATTGATAACAAAAAAGTTAATGCCTAATACTCATCGTATATTATCCAGCATGGCAATTTGTTTTGCGCTGTCGGCACTCTTTATCCCGTTGGCAACAAGTGTTAGCTTTCAAATTCAAAATACTTTGGCTGTTTTTTTACTACCTTTCTTGCTATTTACTGGAGTTAGAGGAATCCGCAACAGAGTTAATAATGCAAAAATCTACTCCATTGCTCTTTTGGTTTATTTTATTGGTTTAACCATATTAGGATTGATGGCTTTAGGAATCTTGCCCTATAACGATTTCACTCGTTATGCTCCTTTCCCTGGTTCTTTACTTGAAATAACCCTATTTTCTTTTGCCTTAGCCAATAGAATTAACCATCATAAACAACAAGCAATGGATGCTCAGACTGACTTGTTGTTAATGCAACAAAATGCCAATAAAGAATTAGAACAAAAAGTAAAAGAAAGAACAGAGAAACTTAATGAGCAAAAAAAACAGTTAGAGCATTTATCCCGAACCGACAGCTTAACTAATATTTACAATCGACGAGCATTTAGAGATATTTTTGAGGATAGCAATAAAAACATTAGCGACGAACAAAAACTGACGTTAATTATGATTGATATTGACTACTTTAAAGGTTTTAACGATACCTATGGTCATCAGGCGGGAGATGACGCTTTGGTTTCTATAGCTACAATACTCGATGCGCAGGCTACTCACCTCGAAGGTTATGCTTTTCGCTTAGGTGGTGAAGAATTTGCATTGCTGTGTTTTAGTAAAAATAAAGAAAGTGCACTGCTATCGGCTCAAGAATGTCGACAAGCAATTTTTGACTTAACTATAGAAAATACAACTTCAAAGCACCAAATTATAACGATTTCATTAGGTGTAATAGTTGCTTCCAAAGAAAATGATTACAGCATGGGACAAATGTATAAATTTGCTGATGAAGCCTTATATCTAGCAAAAAACTCAGGTAGAAATCAAGTGATTTTATCGGACAACTAGTTTGTCTTATGAGTCTACAAGGTGTAAAAGGTACATTTTATTGTAAAAAGAAAAACGAACTTATTCGTTCGCTTTGTCATATTTAGCATTAAGTGAATCACAAGCTTAATTACAGCAGACAAAAATTCAGTTTCTGACTGATACCTGTTAAGCACAAAGAAATTGCAGAAGATATTATGAAGCAGTTAGCTAAAGGAGCTAAGTTTCAAACGTTAGCTAAAAAATATTCGTCATGTCCGTTGGGTAAAAAGGGCGGTGACTTAGGCGAGTTTAAACGAGGTAAAATGGTACCTCAGTTTGATAGAATAGCATTTAACGGTGCAATATTAGAACCTCACCTTGTTAAGACTAAATTTGGTTGGCATGTTATTAAAGTGCTTTACCGGACTTAATTTATAGTTGGTGTTTTTTGTATGTTAAAACTTGAGCTGACTGTAGCTACTTTATATCTAGTGTATTGTTTTTTTTGAAATGAACATGCATTGAAATCCTCACTATTTTGGTATTCGATGGTCATTTTTTACGAACCAACTTTTAAAGGTCTTAGTGTAAATTTTACAACGTCACTTAATTAACGCATCAATAATAACAAACTGACTTTCAACCATTCAAAGATCAGTTTGTTTTTGTATACTTACTTTTGTCTCTAGTTGCAAAATAATAATCGTAGGTAATGTCTTCCATCGCTTTTTTATAGGAAGATTCAATCGAATCAAGCATCTGCTTTGATAGCTTTGGCGATACGGCTATATGAACTGCATTTTGATATCCATGAAAGGATGAACAAGCAACCTCCTGATATTTTGGATTTTCTCGATGATATACTTGTTTTGGGTATGGGTGGTAAAAAGCATCAATTCGTCCTCGTTGAGTTAGGTGAATCCCTCTTTTTATTGCATCATTCCCCTTTAATTCTACAATTAGTGCTCTTGAGTTTTCGAGAGCAGATACAATTCTCACCCCTGTTGGTACTCCCACTAATAAATTATTAAAGCGATGAGTGGCACTTAATATAGGTATAAATTTTTCTCTTTTAAAACATAAGCCTGGCACCGAATGAAAAAGAGGTGTCTGCAGAGTTCTTACCCCTTCAATTTCAACATCTAATGGAAATAGTATGTCAACGTTACCGTTTTGTATCTCTGTAATTCCCCGCTCAGTTGAAAGCCTTACATACTCTATTTTTACATTTAGATTATTCAGCCAGCGATCAACATACTCAAAAATAGGTGTATCCTTGTTTTTCATGTCAAAGTTTAAGTGAGGGGGATACTCAACTAATCCTACTCTAAGTTTTTCCCCCTGACTTTGAAAAGAGATGATTAAATTTAATAAAATAATGACTTTTAAATATTTAAGATAATGCATATTATTGATAGCTCCTATTACTATCTATGACTGATTTCTCAATCGAAATACTAACACCACCTCCAAAGTCATCTAATGTCCAGCCTTCCATTTTGAACCCCGTCATATCTATATCAGTCCAATCTTTTTTAATTTTTCCGAAATTTAAAGGATTCTGAGCAGGGACTCCATGGCACCTTAAACAATGAGGAACCATGGGCAAAGGTGTAAACTGACGATAAGCAGCTTTACCATTAAGTAATGCATCATTGTCATAAAAAACTTCTGGTTTCTTTATCATTGATTTCATTACCTTGACTTCCCATGAATCAGGCTTGTTTAATTTATTCCGAATACTCTCATGAGTTCTGGTGAATTTTATTTTTAATCCAACACCTTTAGTTGAAAGCTTTGCCGATAGCTGAAATGCAAATGTTGCAGGAATAATCCCCTTGAAGTCTAATTTTTCATCATTAATGAGCTCACGGTTTTCTTCCATAACTTCTACCATGCTTTGTAATAGGGCTTTTTTAGATTTGTGATCAATTAGAGGGAACGGTTCTGAATACTTGCTTTTGTATGTAATTTTAATATTTTCTATAAATTCAGAGCCGAATAATTTGTTTTTGTTTCCGCCTCTTTGGTTTATCAATTTTTGTTCTTTAAAAATATAAGTCATTGATGACATATAAATCTTAGTTACATCGCCCAACACATATTTAACATCGTTATTGTTGGCGTGGGTGCTTAAGCTACAAAAAATGAGAAGCATAAGAAAAAGGCGCACAAAAAGCTTTTGTTGAACGCTGACACTTATAACTTGGTCTTTATATAAATACATCAAACAGGGTTCCTAGATGAATGTAATGCGTTTTTATTCATGATAGCGCTCTATTTAATCTTTTAGAACAGGAGAGTGTTGTACTTTTGCTAATTGTAAAACAGATATTATGAGTATTATCAAGTTAACGTTAATTTAGGGAACTTCAAAGTTGATGTTGTCGATGTTACCCATTTTGAAATTAGAGTATTTTAAGTAACAGCAGATAAGGAAAAAATCAGCAATATAGTTATCTGAAAGAGTTAACTTCTCTAACAATTGCTCTGGTTTGTTTTGATCATAATCAATAGTGATTTCTGATGATATCAACTCTAACTGTTAACCACCACAATAGATTTTCAATTTTAAACAAGGACTAACACTCATTAACTTTGCATGAGGAAAATTGATCAACCGAGTATTACCAGTTTGTTAGCTCTTTTCGCTAGTAGATATGCCTGTTAAAGTTTTATAAAATAGGTGTAAACGCTAGAAATCCATAGAAATATTGATAACACGAAAACACGCTGTAATAGGCCTTGGTTTTGAACTGAGCCAAAAAATACATTTAACAACATCATACTAATAAGTAATATAAAAACAGTGAGGTTGAGGTAAGCAAACATTCTAAATTTTGGAATACTCCAACATGACCAAGTTAAAAAAATAGGTGCTAGTAAAACTAATGCTCCCATTCCATAGCCATTATGACGTTCATCCGGCAAAGGAAAAAAGCCTGAAAATAGAAAATTTATTCCAAAAAAGATAATACAAAGAGAAAAAAGAAAAGCTAAATATTTTTTATTAGTAAGATCTACGATAACAAAATATGATCCAATGCTGGAAATTATGAATAATGTTCCTGCGATGATTTCTCCAAATGCAAATATTAAGTAATTTGGTGCGTTACTCATGCCTAGTTCGCTAATTTGCTGCTTCACATGACTATAATTTGAATATAACTCTCCCAGTATAATTATGTTTGTTATATATCCAAGGATGGCAATTATTCCACAATAAAGAAGAAAACTACTTTTATTCACCCCATTCATCGGAACTTCAATTTTCACTTAGATTACCTATAAATTATCAAGCATTGAAAGTGGGTAATTTTCCCTAAGAAAATTAATAAACCTAATGAAATTTTATGAAATATTATAAAGTCTTTGAAAATTAAGGAAGTATTGTCAGTTATTTTGATTTTTTATGTAGGAAATTAAAAAATACTGGCGTATAAATCTTTATTAACTAGATGATGATAGATCTATTTGGGCTTGAACTACATGAGCTGATTTCCGAAAAGGTAATAATTAATTACCGCACTAATATAACCCCCTAAAAACTTTTAACAATAAAGTAAATTATAATTTCCCTTTATTTTTCTTGTCAATAACAACTCTGATTATGTTGGTTTGTTGTTATTGTGATCAAGTTTTGTGCGAAATGTGAATATAATGTGATTAAAAAATAGCAAAATGTAAGTTTTTATGTAGTATTAAGTGAAATGCATGGAAGTCTAAATTGTCGTAGATATTGCTATGCACTCTAAAAATAAAAATATGGAAGTTGAAATGAAAATATCTTATCAATTATTAATCCAAGCGATTAAGCGCAGCTTAGTTGTGTTTTTTTTACTTTTCTTATCGGGTTGTTTCAATAGTTCTGATGATAAGCCCCCGGTTGTTCTTACTCCGCCTCCTGCTCCTGAACCCGAACCAGAGCCCGAACCAGAACCAGAAGTTCTTACGATTAGTGGTGGTGGTGTTAAAGGTCCAATGGCGCTTGCCGATGTTACTGTTTATGCTATCGACCCAGCAGCAGAAGATTTTAAAGGTGCAATTGCGGGATCAGGTATTACCAATGCAGAAGCACAAATTGAAAGTTTATCATTAACTTTCCCTCTAGCTCCCCCTTATATTTTAGAAATCGCTGCTAATGATAATACTGTAGACATTACAACAGGTGTGACTCCAGTAATTACTGTTGTTAAAACACTATTAACAGACGAATTACTTTCTAGTGGTGAGCAAATTTATGCGACACCATTAACCGATATGACCGTTTCATTGATTTTCAATAACGCAGATTCGGATATTGAACCCTACACAGGTAATAATGATGGCATTACGACTAATGAAGAAATATTAGCTGCCATGACACCTGCTCAGTCGCAAGTGAAGTCTACAATGGGCTTTGGATTGGCTGATGATATTGATATTTTTTCAACTCCCCCATTAATTAATGAAACAACTAACAGTGAAGAAGAGCAAGCATCAACAGCAGCTTATCGAAGTGCAGTTGAAGCATTAACCGCTGTTGTATTTGAAATGCAACAAATTATTGGTGATGAAAATACTTCAACAGATAACATTCTTACAGATATGGCTGCTGATTTATCTGATGGTGAAATTGATGGTGTCGTTGATGGCATAGAAACAGAAAGTTACCCAGAAGCCGCACTAGATGTTCTAGAGCAAGACCCTGCAACACTGCCAATACCAAATGATCCTGAAGGCCGAACAGTAGCCGATGTTAAAGAAGTTATCATTGAAGAAACGGCCCAAACAGGTAACGAAGCAGCTGATACAACTGCATTTGAAGAAAGTGAAGCAGAAATTGTTTTAGAACCTGCTGAAACTTCCCCTGATATTGATGGTGACGGTGTTTTAAATTCTGATGATGCTTACCCCGAAGATGCATCAGCTGATAGCGATTTTGATCAAGATGGAATTCCTGACGTTGCTTACATTGTTGTTGATGGTATTCGAAGTGAAACAATTGATGAAGCGCGCTCTGATACCGATGATGATAACGATGGTGTTAGCGATGAAAATGATCAATTCCCACTTGATGCTTCAGAACATACCGATACTGATTTAGATGGCACGGGTAATAATGCTGATACCGATGACGATAATGACGGTGTTGCTGATGCTGATGATGATTTTCCTTTAGATAGCACCAAATCAAATGCAGTTGACCAAGACAATGATGGTTGGGCTGTTGGTCAAGATACAGATGACAATAATGCTGATATTCCTACAATAGACTTTGTCGATACTGATAGTGATGGCCAAGCTGATACTGGCGGTTTAGCGCCAGATAGCGATGATGATAATGATGGTGTAAATGATGATATTGACGCCTTCCCATTAGATGCTACAGAATCAAGTGATCTAGACTTTGATACAATAGGTGATAACACTGATACTGATATAGATGGTGATGGTGTTGAAAACAATGAAGATTTATTTCCAAGAGACGCATCTGAAACAATAGATACTGACGGAGATGGTATTGGTAACAATGCTGATACTGACGATGATGGTGATAACTTATCAGACGAACAAGAAATTATTATTGGTACTGATCCCTTAGATAGTGATACTGATGATGATGGAGTATTTGACGATGCAGACGCATTACCTTTAGATCCCACCGAACGTTTTGATAGCGATAACGATAGTATCGGTAATGGCGTTGATAACTGTCCTTTAGTTGCTAATACTTTCCAAGTGAATTCTGATAATGATGAATTGGGTGATGCTTGTGATCCGGATGATGATAACGACGGTGTTCTTGATGTAAATGATGGTTACCCACTAGATCCAAACCTTTCAGTAATTGAAGATGCGGATAACGACG
>Ga0105355_10004577_pt1 | contig 11837 bp, 8 predicted proteins | sample GOMGulsemesocosm_2_FD_83508 | JGI IMG/M metagenome (GOLD analysis project Ga0105355, IMG submission 83508) | Methane-oxidizing microbial communities from mesocosms in the Gulf of Mexico - GOM9C Gulf of Mexico | ecosystem: Environmental > Aquatic > Marine > Cold seeps | place: Gulf of Mexico... | reverse complement strand
CTTACAGCAGCTATTAGATCTTAGTTCACCGATCTATCGCCTAGAGCTCGCTATGGTTGGTAGACTGTTTGCACAAGACCCAAGTTTGTATGCTGATATTATCTTATCGTCAGAAAATAATGTCGCGATGATCCGCCGTTATGCCGAACGCTTTAAGCAAGCTGCTGATATGTTAGAAAGTAATGATCGTGCCGGATTTATTCGCTCATTCGAAGCCGTTTCCGACTGGTTCGGTGATTATTCGACGCAGTTCTTGCAAGAAAGCCGCAACTTATTATTGCAAGCTAACGATAATCGCCAGTTTTTTAATGCGGAGTAATCGCTACTCTTAAAAGTAGCTGCCGTAATACCAAAAAGGCCACTAAATTATGAAGTGGCCTTTTTATATTTAGCGCTTTATGCAGACTAATTAATCTTCGTTAACTAAATCATCCGGTACTTGTGTAGCCACTACATCTTCACTCGGATAGCAGCCAAGCACTTTCAATTGCGTGGTGATCTGAGTTAATTGTTTGATCACTCTTTGCATATTGTCAGTCTGTAGATTAGCCGCAACATCAATGTAGAACATTTCTTCCCATGGGTTGCCCTGGATCGGACGTGATTCAAGCTTCGTCATGTTTACGTTATGCTCTTTTAGCACTAACAAGGCTTCAACTAAGCAACCGGCTTGTTGGCCTGTGGACATGATAAAGGTGGTTTTAGCTGGGATCTGCGCGGCAACATCAACAGGTTTGCGGGCAACAACGATAAAGCGGCTGTAGTTTTCTGTTTGATTTGCGAGACCTGTGCGAATCGGTTTTAAGCCATATAGTTCGCCGCCAGTAATACTACCGATAGCAGCTATATCATCAGTGCCTAATTCTTTTACTTTCGCCATAGCGGCTGATGAGCTATCCACAAATTCAATTTTGATGTGCGGATGAGCGCTTAAAAACAGTGAGCATTGCGCAAAAGGTTGCGGGTGCGCGTAAATAGTTTTTATTTTGCTTAAGTCTGTATCGCAGCAAGTAATTAAGCTGTGTTCAATTGGCTGAGTTAGTTCGCCAACAATCGATAAGCTGGTTGATTGCAGTAGGTCATAAACATCATTAATACTGCCTGATGAAGTATTTTCGATTGGTAACATGCCAAAGTCGGCTTGGCCTTTTTCTACCGAAGTAATGATTTCTTGGAAAGTCGGGAAGCCTAATTCAACAAGGTCGTCATCATGACGGGCAAAATACTTTTTACAAGCAAGATTAGAATAAGAGCCTTTATCACCCAGAAATGCTACGCGAGCGACAGTACGAATGGCATTAGGGTTTTTAATCTGTTGTAAGAATGCTTGTTGTAGTAATACTGAGTCTTCTAAAATATTGTGGTAAATCTTAGTAATGTAATTGCTGTTTAATCCCAAAGTACGGCCTTGGTTGATTAAACGAACTAATAGCTGCTGCTCTCTATCTTGGTCGCGTACGGGTTTACTACTCGCTTGTTTGCTCTTTGCCACTTCAATCGCTAATTCACGACGTTCAGCAAGTAACTGCAACAGGTTATTATCGAGCGCGGTAATACGTTCTCGGATGTTATTGAGGTCTGCCATTTACGTCTTATCCTTGTGCATCTTGTTGCGCGAATGTAAGGTTTTAGCCTTAAGCGCATGAGTGTGCCGACTGTCTGCACATATTCTTTATAACTGTTTAATTTATTTATCTAAAGGAATAAAGTCAAGTCATCAAGAATCGGAAGCGGAAATAAATTTGCAGATTCAAAAAAGCGCAGCCAGTTGGCTACGCTATTGTCATTTTATTAAACTATTCATTAATAAGATAGAGTATTGAATCAGTAGTTACTAATACTCTTCAAGCTCTAACTCATCGTCTAGAGATTTTTCTTCAGGCAGTGCTTCACCACTAATCTCACCTGTTCTACATTGTTCTTTACCACTGCGCTGAGCGCGGTGTGCAGATGGTTTATCTGTATACTTGTGTAATTGACGCTCTAACTTTTGGCCTAAAGTCGTAATAGCAGCGTAAAGATCTTCTCCTTCAGATACTGCAAATAATTGGCCTTGTGGAAGATGAATGCTAGCCTCAATTTTCTTGATATTGTTCTTATCTTTAGTGATGATTACATGCGGATTAATCATCGGTATGTTGAAGCGTTCTAATCGAGAAAATTTCACCGCAAGTTTTTCGCGCATAGGAGCCGTAATTTTAATTTCTTTACTGGTTATTTCAAATGTCATAGACATCCCCTTTGGTAATAGCCTTTATTGGTTCGTTTTCAGATTACGACTTTCTGATAAAAAAAAAGTGACAGAGTTCACGGTTGTAAATTTATTGGCTAAAATCAGATGAAATTGTGATGTATTAGACTCGCGTAGCCATTTGACTGAAATTTATTGTCATCTATCTAAACCTTAGGCATTATTGAGGGTCTCACTTATTATATTGTGCTTTTCAGTAGCTCTCCGGCGAAAGTTATTATGGATATGTTTAAAACAAGTATTTATACACCGACAATAGCAACTATATCAGAGTATGTGCTTGTAGATTTTTGTATTAAGGATCAGGGTTTTAACTATTCCTCTACAACTTGGCACCTGAATACTGAAACTCTCCAGCTAGTTATTGAATTGCCTACGAATTCTGATTTTTCACACCTTTGCAATAGTGATATTCACACCTTGAAAGATCTTTCTACACTTTTCCACGAAGATGAAATAGCTCATATTAATCAAGTGTTTGTTAATCTGTTGTGTAAATCGGATGAACAAGTATTTAAATTCCGTCTAAAAGATAAACAAGCTAATTTTCATTGGTTCTCAGCTGAGAGCGAGCGCACAGTTCAGAGTGCTGATGGCGAAGTGCGCAGTGGTAATTTGTATGTTTTCTGCCCATATACGGAGAGAGAACGTCTAGCCGCTGAACAAGAACTGCGATTACTGTCTGTGGCATTTGAAAGTAATGATGGCATTGTGATTACGGATCAGCATTTCACTATCTTGAAAGTGAATGCCGCATTTATACACATGACGCAATATGACGAAGTTAATATCATTGGTTTGAATATTAATAATCTGACTTGTGAGCAAAACAAATTATCAGATCAAGAAAGTAATATCTCATCACGCATTGCTGGTTTAGAGCGCTGGCGCGGTGAAACTCAAGTGTATCGTAAAAATGGCGAAGTTTATCCGCGCCGAGAAACTATCACTGCAGTAAAATGTGAACAAGGTGAAATTACCCATTATGTTATTTGCTGTGAAGACATTTCGGTGCAAAAAGCCGCTGAAGATAAGATCCGTGAATTAGCATTTTATGATGCTCTTACTGGATTAGCTAATCGTCGTTTATTAAATCAAACTATCAGTGAGTGTTTTGAAAAGGCAAAAGATCAAGAGCATGTTGGCGCGTTACTATTTATGGATTTAGATTATTTTAAAACCATTAATGATTCGTTAGGCCATGCTGTCGGTGATTTCATTCTTGAGCATGTTGCAGCGCGTTTGAAGAAAATGCAGCGCAAGGGTGACTTTTTATCCCGTATTGGCGGTGATGAATTTGTGCTACTTATTCCGGATCTATCTGAAAACCCAATGCACGCTGAGCAGTATGCTAATTTAATTGCTCAGCAATTTATTGATGGTATTTCCGCGCCTTACTATTATCAAGGTCAAGCATTGCATATAGGTGCGAGTATTGGCGTTACTTTATTCCCAAGTCGCGGTCAATCACCAGAAGATCTGTTGAAGCAAGCTGATACGGCCATGTATCAAGCTAAATCACAGGGGCGCAAGTCGGTCGCATTCTTTAATTCAAAGATGCAGCGCGAAGCAGATAAGCGTTTATATATTCATAATTGCCTGCAAAGTGCCATCGTTAATAATGAATTTCTATTAAATTACCAATCTCAGCATATGGTACAAACCGGTGAATTAATAGGTGTTGAAGCGCTAGTGCGCTGGAATTTAGGTGGTAATAAATTAATTTCGCCTGCTGAATTTATTCCTATTGCCGAAGACACAAACTTAATCATTGAGATTGGTGCTTGGGTATTAAAAGCGGCTTGCGAACAATTTGTTGAATGGCAAGATCGTGGTTTACATGTCCCACAGATCTCGGTAAATATCAGTACTAAACAGTTCCACGACCCTAATTTCGTGAATATGGTGACGTCGGTTTTAGATGAGACGGGCATGGAGCCTATGCAGCTAAACCTGGAAGTGACTGAATCGGTAGTGATCAAGAATGTTGAAGACGCTATCCGTAAAATGACAGAATTGAAAAATATCGGTATTAGTTTTGCGATTGATGATTTTGGTGCGGGTTATTCTTCACTTGCTTATCTAAAACGTCTGCCTGCGAATGAACTGAAAATTGATCGTTCGTTTATTCAAGATATTCCACATAACGTGTCTGATATGGCAATTGTTGAAGCTGTTCTGGCGATGGCGAAACACATGGATTTTAATGTTACCGCCGAAGGTGTTGAGAGCCGTCAGCAATTAGAGTTTTTACAACGCCAACAGTGCAGCTTCTATCAAGGTTTTTATTCGAGCAAACCCTTGTCGAGTGAAAATTTTGAAGCATTTGTAAGACGCAATCACAGCCACTAGTATTCTCACAGAGAAAATCACCTTCCAATCCCCTTTAAATATTCTGTTAACTCAACGGCATGATGCTTAAAACATGCCGTTTTTGTCATTATTCCACAAACTTATTAAATAGATTCACCAAATCTGTGAACGTTTGGTATTCTCAATCGTCTATTATTAGAATGTGCTGTCATTAAAATATAATAAACTGTCATCCAAAACATTATGCTCACTTTATAAAACAGCTGCTTATAAAGTGGCTGTTTATGTAAAACTTACCTTTATAGGTAATATAATTGATTTATAGGCCAAGGATAATGCCATGAATAAACTCTTCAATTTTGCGTTGCTTTCTGTTGCCATCTTGTTTAATGCGAACGCAGCTCCTCTACGACATGCGATTGCAATGCATGGTGAACCCGCTTATGGGAAAGATTTTCAGCAGCTTAATTATGTCAATTTAGACGCCAACCGAGATGGACAATTACGCCGTGATGCGGTGGGCAGCTTTGATAATTTTAATGGCTATATCGTCAAAGGATTAGCTGCGACCGGGACTGGTTACTTATTTGATTCTTTAATGCGCCAGAGTAACGATGAAGCGTTCACCTTATATGGTCTCGTTGCTGAATATATCGAAGTGCCTGATAACCGTGCTTGGGTACGTTTTCATCTTAATCCTAAAGCGCACTTTTCTGATGGTAGCGAACTCACGGCTAACGATGTTGAGTTTACTTTTAATACCTTGATTGAAAAAGGTGTACCGCAACTAAGAGCCCAATATAAAGATGTCGTTAAGGTCATCGTTGAGAGCAAGTACAAGATAAAATTTGAGTTTAAAGATGATAAAAATAAAGAGTTGGCGTTAATTCTTGGTCAGTTACCTGTATTTTCTAAGTCCTTTTGGCAAGATAAAGATTTCGGTAAAGCAAATTTAGTCGTGCCACTGGGTTCTGGCCCTTATACGGTTAAATCTTTTGATGCGGGGCGCAGTCTTACTTACGTTCGTAATGAAAACTATTGGGCAAAAGACTTACCAATAAACCGTGGTTTGTATAATTTCAAAGAATTAATTTTTGATTACTATAAAGATGGCAGTATTGCGTTCGAGGCATTCAAAGGTGGCGATGTTGATTTCCGCGCTGAAAATGTTTCTAAGCAGTGGGCTACGGGTTATACCGGTAAACAGTTTAAATCTGGCAAGGTCATTAAAGAAGAAATTACCCATGAAAACCCGCAAGGCATGCAGGCATTCTGGTTTAATTTACGAAAAGATAAATTTAAAGATCCCAATACCCGTAAGGCATTAGCGTTATTATTTGATTTTGAATGGACCAATAAAACGCTATTTTACGGAGCTTACAAACGCACTGAAAGTTTCTTTAGTAATTCAGAGCTTGCATCAAGCGGCATTCCACAAGGTGATGAGCTTGCCGTACTAACGCCGTTTAAAGATAAACTGCCTGCCAAGCTATTTACTCAGCCATATACACTACCGAAAACTAAAGGTAATGGCCGCATGCGCCAACAGCAAAGAAAAGCGATTCAGTTATTAAAGCTGGCTGGTTGGAATTTGAAAAATGGCAAGATGCTGAATGCCAAAGGTGAGCAACTGAGTTTAGAATTCTTGGTTTATAGCCCGTCATTTGAACGTATTATTCAGCCTTATCGTAAAAATTTAAAACGAATCGGTATCGCTTCTGAAATTAGGATTGTCGATGTATCTCAATATGTGAACCGCTTAAATAGCTTTGATTTTGATGTCTACAGCTTGGTCGTCGGCCAGAGCCTATCTCCAGGTAATGAACAGCTAAGTATGTGGGGCAGTGAATTTGCCAACGTCCCTGGTGCATTGAATCGTATCGGACTGGAAGATCCGGTTGTCGATAGCTTGGTCGAGCAATTAATTGATGCTAAAGATCGTCAGAGTTTAATTTCCCTGACTCGAGCATTAGATCGGGTATTGCTTTGGCGTGAGTTGGTTGTGCCGCAGTGGCATTTAAGTAGTTATCGTGTGGCTTATTGGTCGTATATAGCCCGCCCTGAACTGTTACCTAAATACAGTTTAGCGATAGATAGCTGGTGGCAAAAAGCTGATAGCAAGTCATTAGCAAATAGTAAGCAATTAACAAATAAGGACAGTGAATAACTATGTGGAGTTATATTCTGCGTCGTTGTTTACTGATGTTACCGACGTTACTTGGCATTATCACCCTCAATTTTATTATTATTCAAGCCGCCCCCGGTGGCCCCGTCGAACAGGCATTAGCTAAAGTGCAAGGTATTGAAGCCAGTGCCACTAGTCGAGTCGATGGCAATGACCAAGGTGAAGTTGCGGTACAGCTAGATAGTAATTCGGGTAGCCTATATCGCGGTGCACAAGGTGTTGATCCTGAATTTATTAAAGAACTTGAACGTTTATATGGCTTTGATAAACCTTTATATGAACGTTATTTCCTGATGTTGAAAAACTATGCCTTGTTTGATTTTGGCGATAGTTTTTTCCGAGATCGTTCTGTTGTCGATTTGATTATCGATAAGCTGCCAGTATCTATTTCATTGGGGCTGTGGACGACCTTATTGGTTTACTTTATCTCAATTCCGCTTGGTATTAAAAAAGCGGTTAGCCACGGTTCTCGCTTCGATGTTTGGAGTTCGAGTATTGTTATCATCGGTTTTGCTATTCCTAACTTTTTATTCGCACTGTTACTGATAGTGGTGTTTGCTGGTGGCAGTTACTTCGATTGGTTCCCGCTGCGTGGATTAACGTCTCCAGAGTTTGAGCAAATGAGCGGGCTTGAACAGATCAAGGATTACTTCTGGCATTTAGCTTTACCGATCATTGCGTCGGTTATCAGTAGTTTTGCTACCTTGACCTTGTTAACTAAAAATACCTTCCTTGATGAAATCAATAAGCAATATGTGGTGACAGCTCGCGCTAAAGGTCTTTCGGAAAATCAGGTGTTATATGGTCATGTTTTCCGTAATGCCATGTTACTGGTTATTGCTGGCTTACCGGCGGCTTTAATTAGTATCTTCTTTACAGGTTCTTTGATGATTGAAATTATCTTTTCATTGGATGGCTTGGGATTACTTGGTTTTGAATCTGTGGTTAACCGAGACTATCCTGTGGTATTTGGTACTTTATATATGTTTACCTTGATGGGGTTAATCATCAAATTGGTTAGTGATGTGACTTATATGTTGATTGATCCACGTATTAATTTCGAAGGGCAGAATTAGATGGGATGGGTGACGACTTGGCAGCGTATAAAGCACAATCCAATGAACCAAAATCGTTGGCAAACATTTAAAAATCATAAACGTGGCTATTGGTCATTATGGTTATTCAGTAGTTTATTTTTTATCAGTTTGTTTGCCGAAATAATTGCCAATGATAAACCGTTATTGGTGCAGTACGATCAAGGTTATTACTTTCCTATTTGGCAAGATTACAGCGAATTAACGTTTGGTGGTGAACTCGATATTCCAGCCGATTATCGAGATGAATATATTCAAGAGATCATTCTAGATAAAGGCGAAATTTGGTGGCCGTTGATCCCATTTAGCTATGATACTTTTAATTATGATCTTACTGAGCCAGCACCTTCAATGCCGACACTGCAAAACTTATTAGGCACTGATGATCAAAGTCGCGATGTATTTGCACGTTTAATTTATGGCTTTCGTATCTCGGTATTATTTGCTTTAACGTTGACTTTTTTCAGTTCGATTATTGGTATTGCTGTTGGAGCTATTCAAGGCTATTTTGGTGGGCGAATTGATTTGTTCGGTCAGCGGTTCATTGAAATATGGTCTGGTTTACCTATGCTGTTTTTGCTAATTATTTTGGCCAGTTTAGTGCAACCTAATTTTTGGTGGTTGTTGGGTATCATGCTGCTATTTAGCTGGATGGCGCTTGTTGATGTCGTGCGAGCTGAGTTTCTACGTGGTCGTAATTTAGAATATGTACGCGCAGCGAAAGCATTAGGGCAATCACACAGAGCGATTATGTTCAAACATATTTTACCGAATGCGATGGTCGCGACCATGACATTTCTGCCATTTATTTTTACTGGGGCGTTAACGACGCTAACTTCTCTTGATTTTCTTGGATTTGGTTTAGAGGCTGGTTCACCGTCATTAGGTGAATTGATCAAGCAAGGTAAGAATAATCTCCATGCTCCTTGGCTAGGTATTACTGCATTTATCTCTATGGCGATAATGTTGGTTTTATTAGTGTTTATCGGTGAAGCGGCTAGAGATGCTTTTGATCCACGTAAGGATTGCCAATAATGACACACAAAAATAGCTCATTAGTAGTAAGTGATGTATTAGCAGTAAATAATTTGTCTGTGGCTTTTGGTCATAGAACCGTCGTTAAAGATGTGTCGTTTAGCATAGAAAAGGGTAAGACTTTTGCTCTAGTTGGAGAAAGTGGCTCTGGTAAGTCGGTTACTGCGCTTTCTGTTTTACAGTTACTGCCTGACGATGCGAGCTATCCCAATGGCTCTATTGAGCTCGATGGTACAGATGTAATGGCTGGTTCAAAGAAAGTCATGCAAGCGCTACGAGGAAATAGTGCGAGTATGATATTCCAAGAACCTATGACCTCTTTAAATCCGTTGCACACGATTGAGAAGCAGCTTTCAGAAGTATTGTTTTTACATCAAGGTTTAAATAAAAAGTCGACCAAGTTACGCTGTATCGAGTTACTTGAATTAGTCGCGATATCCGACCCTAAAGCTAAGCTCGCTGCTTACCCACATGAACTCTCTGGCGGTCAACGCCAACGAGTTATGATTGCGATGGCATTGGCAAACGAACCTGAACTGCTTATTGCCGATGAACCTACTACTGCATTAGATGTAACTGTACAATTACAGATTCTAAACTTGCTAAAATCACTGCAAGCTAAATTAGGTATGGCGATTTTACTCATTACTCATGATCTTAACATTGTCAAGCATTTCGCTGATGATGTTGCTGTTATGCAAGAGGGTAAATTAGTTGAATCTGGTTCTGTGGTGGATATTTTTAGTAATGCCCAACATGACTACACGAAAAGCCTGCTTAATGCTGAACCTGAATCTGTTGTTACTAAGCAAGTTAGAACAAAACCTCTGCTTGTTGTTAATGACTTTAGAGTTTGGTTTCCGCTTAAGAAAGGTTTATTGCAACGTACTTTTGACCACGTTAAAGCTGTCGATGGTGTGTCTTTAGAATTATATCAGGGTGAGACTTTAGGTATTGTTGGTGAGAGTGGTTCGGGGAAAAGTACTTTAGTGCAAGGGCTGTTGCGTTTGATCAAGAGTGAAGGTGATATCTTTTATAATGATTGTAACCTTCAAAATTTAAACCTTACCCAAATGCGTGAGCATAGGCAATCCTTGCAGATCGTTTTTCAAGATCCTTATGGCAGTCTAAGTCCACGCATGTCTGTTCAGCAGATCATCAGTGAAGGTCTGGAAGTTCAAGGCAAGCATGATGATAAGGAAATACTGCAGGCAGTCAAACAGTCTCTAAAAGACGTAGGTTTACCTGATGATGCTATACAGCGATATCCGCATCAATTTTCAGGCGGTCAACGACAACGCATTGCTATTGCGCGTGCGCTAGTACTAAAGCCCAAAGTCTTAATATTAGACGAACCGACTTCTGCATTAGACCGCACTGTACAAAAGCAGATTTTAGCGTTATTGCAAGATTTACAGCAGCGTTATCAACTGAGCTATATTTTTATTACTCATGACCTGAGTGTTGTGAGAGCGGTAAGTCATCGTGTCTTGGTATTAAAGTCGGGGAAGATTGTAGAGCAGGGCAGTACTGAAGAGATATTTACCGCTCCAAAGCATGCTTATACTCAAAATTTATTAGAAGCAGCAACTTTCGCATCACGTAATTAATTATCGTTATTTAAGATTTATTAAAGCCTAGAAATAGGAAAGGCTCACAAGAATAATTGTGAGCCTTTAAGTACATTTTACTAATATTACAATTAACATTTTACTCTTTACATTATATTGAACTAACTTACATTTTCGTTTGCATTTACTTTTCTTCGTCTTACTATTTTACACTTACACTTACACTTACTTCTTTTTCTCTAATCTTAAATACACTAGCCTAAGCTAGGAAGCAGTAAACCAAGCACGCCTGCTTTCAAAAGACAAGTAAGGTGATATACATCTATCTTGTCCAGAAAAGTGGTAGGCTGTTTCGGTCTCCTGTAACTAAATCTAGATGATTAAGCCGAATATACAAGCATAACCATTAAAAAAATCATTAAATATCTATTTATGGTTAAATAATCTATGGTTTTTTTGGTTTTCCAATAATTTCAATGTATGGAATAGAGCAAATGATCGGAATTTTAGTTAACGAAGCTATGTCAGTAGTAAACCAAATCTTATCTTGAGTTAAGCTCATAATGACACACAATAGTATTGTTTGGATGAGCGCGATGACTAGATCTATAAAGGCATAAAGGTAGGGGGCGGGTAAAGAATTTTGATTAGCTAATATAGGAGGCTGTAAAATTCTGACTACATCTGTGGTTTCAAACTGTCCCAATGCTTGGCTTATTTTTGCCATTTCATAACGTGATTGTAAATCAAACAAGATAGCACGTTGCTGTTGCACGTTGCCTGTCTAAGGTGTGTTGTTTGATAGTTACTTAATTGATATTCCGTAAATTGCAGTTGTTTATTTTGATGCTCAATTTGAATCTGCAAGAAGGCGCTGGTGGATGATCTAGATTCTAAATTAGTTGGGTTAGCCTTTGAGTAAAAGTTGCCGATAGTAGCTCTAGTATACGCTTTAGCTGCTTTGCGTCATGCCACTGCATAGAAAATCTAACCAACTCATCACCAGCTCGATTGATAACTAAATTTTGTTTTATTTGTGCCGTATACCAGAGTTTTTCCCAAGTGGGATCTTCGGCTGTTGTGACACCACTTTGTTCAGCAATTTTTAAGAGCCGTTCACGACTTCTGATTAATATTTTTAAGGCTTTAAAGCGTTCTTCTAGGTTGTAATGGAGAGATAAATCAGATAATACAGGATTTATAAGTGCGCTTTCTTGTAATAAAATCGTGGTTTTGGCTGTGTATTTTATTGGTAAGGAGTTAGCAATAAAATGTATGGTCCACCTCGTTATTGCAAGTAATATTGTCAATGACGGGGTTGGTTTGCGCTAATGTATTCGGAGTCTATATAGGCAACTTATTACCCGCTCCACGATGAGATCCGCGCT
>Ga0105355_10004576_pt1 | contig 11837 bp, 6 predicted proteins | sample GOMGulsemesocosm_2_FD_83508 | JGI IMG/M metagenome (GOLD analysis project Ga0105355, IMG submission 83508) | Methane-oxidizing microbial communities from mesocosms in the Gulf of Mexico - GOM9C Gulf of Mexico | ecosystem: Environmental > Aquatic > Marine > Cold seeps | place: Gulf of Mexico... | reverse complement strand
TAAGGAAGTTAGAGCGGGTTTTTTTCGCTATGTTAGCTTTAAAAGACTAGCCGAGGCCGAAGGTGGTTATACCACCAATGAGCCGATGCACCTATGTGTAACGCAAACAATTGAAAAAGCAATTACCGAGCTGATCCGCAAAGGATTAGACAAAAAAATCTGGCGTGCACAAGGCTAGTCTATATTGTGTAATTTAAATGACTAAAATAAGCTCAAAAATTTAAGCCTATTGAAGCAATTCAATAGGCTTTTTACTTCTGGATGAACACTGATTGATCGTTCTCCAAATTTACTATGGTGTGCGTTCTCACGGCTTTATATTTCTTTGAATCCTGCGACAAAACAGAAATAGATTAATGGCTAAACTGTTTAGTCCAAGAAATTAATTCGATTCGGTTTCTAGAACTCGTTTTTCTAAAGATACTGTAAATATGAGTTTTAACTGTATTGGGACTAATATGAAGTTGTTCAGCTATCTCTTTATTTTGTGCGCCACTAGAAACCAAGTTAATAATGGTTTTTTCACGCTTGGTTAATGAAGGGAAAACAATATTGTTTGTAGCTAACATTTTCTTTCTCATTAGCTCTTCATGAGGAGAGTTATTTAGCAATTCAGCTAATGCTAAATTCATGGTTTCACGTTTAAACCAACGACCATTTTCGTTTAAATGCTCTATACCCTTTAAAATAATATCTGCTCGATCATCACAATAAAATATTCCATGAATCCCAGCCAGTAATGCTTTTTTCTCACAGAAAAAGTCATGCTGGCAATTAAACAGCACAACGCGATGTTGCACCGCTAGTTGCAGTATTTCCGCAGAAATAGGGTTTGATTGATCGAAATAATATAGATCAATAAAATATAATGCGTGATCGTCTCTTTGTGTGGTTTTAGGTAAAATTTCATCGGTTGTCAAAGACATGCCACAAGTTTGTATTAAATTAACAAAATGATTTAATTTTACTTGGTGCGTGGTATTTGCCTCTTCCATTTTATGAGCAAATACAAAAGCTTTTGAGTGCATTCCATTATTTAACATCTTTTTTCACACTTCTATTTTAATTATAATTTTTAGTTAATTAAGGTGTAATCAGCTTCTAACAATACAATTTGAGTGCCATTATTCTTGTTGACGCTAATAATGAAAATGTTCAAAAAGTAGATAGTTATGCTGACGAATCACATTTAATTAACATTGTTTTATCTTTTTCTTATCCTATCTGTCAATGAAATGTTACAAATTAAGGTCAGTTATATTGTATACAATTGTTCTCAGTATTGAATCTTTATATACTCTATGTTATCTGAGATTTTGGTGCGCAGTTAACGTTTTGATAATAGGAGGATTAGTTGCTTAGATTCTGCACATACTTTGGAAAAGGATTTATGCAGTCCATAGACTAATTTATTTCAATAAATTTGGCTGATTGAAACTTAGCTACACATTTTTGGCAGAGGCAGGCTTTATTTTTTACTTCATTGGGTAAAGTATCGATAAGTTCAGAAGGGATGTGTATTTTGCTGCACCAACAAGCTTTTTTATTGTTTACGCCACATAAATTTTGCGACTGGCACAAGGGACAAAGGTTTTCGTTCATAATTATTGAATACGTATGTATAAATCCTTCGCTTGATTTTAGATTATTTTATATTAACAATGAGCTTAATACCAACCCATTAAGTTATTGCTCTCTTGTGTTGGTTAAAATTTTTCAGGTCTGCGTTGCTTTCAATACTCATCGTCAGCTATGAGTCAATCAAGCGCCTTGCCTTGTAATATTTTTCCTGCGCACAACAAGATCACAACTTAAAAGGATTGCTATAAGTGTAGCTTTGTATTTTTATTAGACCAAAAGGCTAAAAATTTTATAAAGTATTTATTAGAGTAATAGGAGTTTTAATGGGCGTTTCATCAGTGACTTTAGTCAAAGAAAAGTTAGACAAACCAGCAGGTTCAGGCGATTATGGTTTTGCCTTAACGTCGTTAACTTCATTATTCTTTATGTGGGGTTTTATTACCTGCCTAAATGATATTTTAATTCCACATTTAAAAGGTGTCTTTAGCCTTTCCTATAGCCAAGCAATGCTAGTGCAATTTTGTTTTTTTGGTGCGTATTTTGTCGTTTCTTTGCCTTCGGGCTATATTGTTAAAAAACTCGGTTTTCAAAAGGGCATCGTATTAGGTTTGATAATTGCTGCAATTGGCTGCTTTAGCTTCTTTCCTGCCGCAGCCATGCATAGCTACCCATTATTCTTAGCTGCATTATTTATTTTGGCGAGTGGTATCACCTTATTGCAAGTTTCTGCAAACCCTTTTGTTAGCATTTTGGGAAAGGCAGAAACAGCCTCATCTCGGTTAACTTTAACGCAAGCATTTAACTCATTAGGAACAACGATCGCGCCATTTTTTGGTGCATTACTTATTTTACAACAAGTTGCAGAGGGCATGTCGGCAACAGAAAAAGCGCAAGCGGTACAAATGCCCTATGTAATGCTAGCAGGCTTGTTGTTACTGTTAGCTGCTATTTTTTCCTACATTAAACTTCCTAAGATGGAGCTGAATGAAAAAAGTAATGAAACCAATAAAATTTCAGGTAGTGCGTGGCAATATCGTCATCTAGTATTAGGTGCCGTTGGAATATTTGTCTATGTTGGTGCAGAAGTTTCAATTGGTAGCTTTCTAGTAAGCTTTTTTAATGATGCCAATATTGCTGGGTTGGAAGAAACTGAAGCGGCAAAATACATTGCTTATTATTGGGGAGGAGCCATGGTTGGAAGGTTTATTGGTGCTGTAGTGATGCAAAAAATTGCAGCAGGAAAAGCCCTTGCATTTAATAGTGTTGCCGCAGTTATTTTAATTAACATTGCTATTTTTACATCAGGCCAAATAGCGATGTCGGCTATTCTATTAGTCGGTTTGTTTAACTCAATTATGTTTCCAACCATCTTTAGTTTGGCAATAACAGGCTTGCAACAACATACGAGTCAAGGGTCAGGTATCTTATGTTTAGCTATTGTTGGTGGAGCTATTGTGCCGTTATTCCAAGGTTTTTTAGCTGACTCTATTGGTTTGCAAAACTCCTTCTTTTTACCAGTTGTGTGTTACTTATTTATTATCTATTACGGTTTAAAGGGTAGTAAACCAGTTACCGAAATTGCGAAAAGCTAACTTTATCGCCAATTGTCATAAGTAAGCTGGGCTTTTTATATTTTAGAGAAAAGCCCTGCCTCCTTCAGGCGATACAAAAATTATAGGAATGTAATGTTTACTATCTTCAGCCAGTTTCTATGCATGATACTTCTAGGTAACATCTCTAAGCGCTTTCTTATATCTAGTATCTAAGAAAGTGCGAACAAATCGACAACGGATAATAAACAAACAGCTGAAATATATTGTAAATATTTAGTAAAGAATAACGCTGTTCTTATTCTTTTGGCGGGTTATTATTTCAAATAATCAAACGAATAGTTTGATGCATTATTCATAAGAAGGAAAAATAATGATTCAAAAGAATAAATCGGCACTTTGTTTAAGCTTGGCTATATTGGCTGGCGCTTCTCTTATCGGCTGTAATCAACTAGCAGTAAAAAATAACCAAGTTGTTTCTACTCAGCCAGATGCTCAAAGTCAAATTGTTAAAAGTGTAAATGACAGCAGAGGTTATGAGTCAATGATCTTGGCTAACAATTTGGAAGTCATGTTAATTTCTGATCCAAGCATCGAGAAATCAGCAGCTGCACTCAGTGTTGGCGTTGGCTCGTTCCAGGAACCTAAAGGCTTTGGCGGCTTAGCTCATTATTTGGAACACATGCTATTTTTGGGCACCAAGAGTTATCCAACGGTTGGTGAATATTCTGAATTTATTACTCAAAATGGCGGTACGCAAAATGCCTACACCGAATTAGATCATACCAATTATATGATTGCCGTTAATAATGATGTTTATGACGAAGCACTAAAAAGATTTAGTGGCTTTTTTTATGAGTCATTATTAGATCCTAATTATGCGGATAAAGAAAGAAATGCCGTACATTCTGAGTGGACGATGAAAGGGCCAAATGACTATGTGATTATGGGGCAGTTAGACGGTTTAACACTCAATGATAAACATCCAATTTCACAATTTAATTGGGGAAATTTAGAGTCTTTATCAGATAAAAAAAATAGAACGTTACAACAAGAGTTAGTTGAATTTTATAATAAATATTATTCTGCTAATACCATGAAAGCCACAATGATCAGTAATTTACCTTTAGCTGAAATGAAAGTATTAGCTAAAAAACACTTTGGTAAAATTACCGATAAGGGTATAGATAAGCCGTTAATAGCTACTCCAGCAGCCAATGAAGGGCAACTTAAAAAATTGGTACGCTATTTACCTCAAACAGAAATGAAACAACTAAAAGTACGTTTTGTTGTTAAAAATAATAGTGAAGACTTTGCCGTTAAACCTAATTATTTTGTTGAATATTTACTACACAATGAAATGCCTGGTTCTTTAGCTGTAACGTTGAGAGAAATGGGACTGACAGATAACTTGTATGCTGATTCTAATGTCAGTGAATATGGTAATTCCGGTAGTTTTACTATTCATGCCAATTTAACCGAGAAAGGTTTAAAGCATCGAGATACTGTAACTGGACTCATTTTTAACTACATTGAGCTGATTAAAGAAAAAGGTGTCGATGAAAAATATTTCCTTGAGATTCAGACGTCACTCAGTAACTCGTTTAGATTCCAAGAAAAGGTTAATGATTACTCATATGCGATGGGTATTGCTGCAACAATGCAAAAATCACCAATTCAATATGTATTAAGTCATAAGTTTGAATATCAACGATTTAATGCCGAGGCGATTAATGCCGTATTAGATCAATTGGTCATTGAAAACGCCAGAGTGCTTCATATCGATAAAGGTCAAGAGACCGATACTGAAATGCATTTCTTTAAAGGTAAATATAAAGTAGAGCCAATTACCGATAACGATATTACTCGTTGGCAAGTTGCAGCAAAAAATATTAGCTTGGTCTTACCTAGTGCTAATAACTTGATGCCAGAAAAATTTGATCTTGTTACTGCTACGCACATAAATAAACCTGCCGCATTGATCGAAGAAAAAGGCTTGAGTTTACATCTTGGTCATTCAAAAAACTTTTCTCAACCTAAGGGAAATTTTTTCGTCAATTTTAATACCGGATATGACAAATCATCACCTCGTCATAGCGTTATTGCTACCTTTCTTGCGCAAGGATTAGATCTATCTTTAACTACTTTGAAAAATGAAGCGAGTACTGCGGGTATGTGGTTAGGTGTTGGCAGCCACAATGGCTTAGTATTAACCGCAGGTGGTTTTACTGATAAACAGGCGACCTTGTTAGAAAAAGCATATCAGCAAGTTTTATCTTATCAAATGAGTGTTGGAGAGTTAGAAAACTTAAAGGCTGGTTATATTTCAAATATAAAAAGCAAGGGTAGACAAATCTTAATTAACCAACTCTTTGGTCAGTTTGATAAATTGGTTAGTTTAGACCAATATTCTGATGAAAGTTTATTGGCTGAAGTTGCTGCTATTAGTGTTGAAGATGTTTCGACACTTAGAGATCAGCTGTTAAGACGAGCTAAAATGAATGTCTTTGCTTTTGGTAACTATACTGATCAAGAAGCGATGAAAATGGCGCGTTATATGGAAGGTCTTTTACCAAAAAATAGAGAAATTTCCGATATTTATTTTAGCCAATCGTTGCAACCACAAAGTGGCAGCGTGCTCAATTGGCAAAAAGACTCTGAAATGACTGATATTGCTTTCGGTGATATTTTCTTTAAACCTTTTGATGTGAATCAGCATGCGGCGGCAAAAATGCTGAATCGTTTGTTACGTCCAGCTCTGTTTAAACAAATTCGAACTGAGGAGCAGTTGGCTTATACGGTTGGTTTTTTCAATCAGGCAATGAGAGATCAGCTTATTATGGGCTTTTATATTCAGTCACCTGCGAAAGGACCTGCGGCAATTGCTGAACGAATTAATGATTTCAAAATTAACTTTGCTAAACAACTAACGGCTACCACCAAAGAGCAATTAGAGACGGTACGAAAAAGTGAAATTATTGAATTAACTCAGTCTCCTAAAAACTTAAGAGAAGAAGCTGGACCATTTAAAGCTGATTGGCGAGAGCAAAATCTCAATTTTGATAGCCGAGCTAATTTGATTGCCGCGATTAAAACGGTGGGAATGGCTGATATCACTTCCTTATATCAAGAGCTTATTACGGGAGATAAATTAGGGCGGTTAGTATTACAAATGCGCGGCTCTAAGTTCAATGATGAGCCTTACGCTGAATTTAAATCTGCTGTACAAGTTATCGATGTAAATTCACTTCACCAAGAAGTACTAAATAAATAACGCAATTTAAATGGAGTATTAAAATTGCGTGTTAATTTATTAAGTTTTTGATTATTAAAAACCGTCATCTAACAATGACGGTTTTTTAGTAAACTAGCTTTTATGAAGAGAAACTTAACCGAAAACAATAGCAAGAGTAAGGAAAAAAATGCCCCTCCGGAAGATTTTTCTTTGCTAGGAAGTACTGCTGCAACCGTTACTGTGTCATATACAGTTGAATCATCAATAGAGGACACCACAAGGTTACCACTGCTGCTTACAGATAAATGCCCTACTGATAGCTTGACTACAATAGCGCTTTGTCCTTCAATAAATAGCAGATCCTCATTGTCAATTGTCAGCCAGTTAAGTTGATGACTGAGTTTTACTTCTGAAAGTTGTGTTAGGTCGCCATTACGAGTAATGGTGAGTTGCGTACTTTGTTCTGATTGAATTGATATGTTTTTAGCTGAAAATTGATAATTCAGCTCCCCGATACTTTCGCTAATAGTGATTTGGAGCGGCTCGTTAGATACGTTAACAATATCTCCGTGGCGTAAACTGACTGAAAAATATTCGGCAGGCTCAGCAATGCCATCGGCAGTGGTATTAATATAAACAGTCTTATGGCTTTCTCCAGCACTAAAATTAATACGATTAACCAAAGTTGAAAAGTCACTACCTGATAACGCACTGCCTGATTGACTCGTTATTTCTACACTGGCATCACGATCTAAGGTAATACTTTCTCCTAAATCATCAACTAAAGCTAGTTCAATACTGGCTTGTCCGCCTTCGTTAAGTTGGATGGTGGAGTTGGTTGTGATGATAACATTAGCAAGTTGTTGAGGTTGTTCTTGGCGATTACCTAAATGCCCTGAAACGTCTTTAAATTCGTTTAACATGCGCACTACATTGGCACTATTCTCTTCTCCACATACTTCACTATTAACTGTTTTATTTGGAGTCGAGTAAAAATCATGACGAGTGAACCAATTATGGTTGGTACTCATAATCGTTCCGTTGCCATCGCAGTTGTAGCCTCGACCGTACTCGGTTAATGGTGTATCTGAGCTATTGGCAATATCATGATCTGCACCATCATTATGGCCCCATTCGTGCGCACCTAGCGTTGCACTGGTACAGTTTCCACCAACTTCCATTAGTGCATAAGGACTGTCGTAATAAGCCCAGCCACAATAATTTTCGTCACTTTGTGGACGTAGTATGGTTATATAATCGAAACCAAATTGTTGAGCAAGAGTTCTTACTTGATCTGCTTGGCTATTAAAAACTGTTGCTAAAAAGCTATTAATTGCCTGATCAGGTTGGTTGGCGATTGGGTATTCGCCTATGTATGAAACACTTCGTCTGATAGTCAAATCACTGTTTTCCATCACTACATTCGCGGCATTGATTTGGCGTTCGATATGCGCTGTTAGTTGCTCGTGAGATAAAGAGTTTAATAAGTCTTTAGTATAAAAAATGCCGATATCAATAATATGGTGTTCTTTATCTATTATTGGCTGAGCAGTACGCAATGCTTGTACTTTATTATGTGAACTAAGCAAAGTAGTCGCATTGGAAAATAGAGGTAGCAGAAGTAATAAAAATAATATATTTTTCATAGTTGAGTAAATTACTAAAGATAAATTAGACTAATTATCGTTGCTCAAATAGTGCTAAACAATAGATGATTACAATTAATTACAGTGTTTAACTTTGGCATTAAAAATAAAAAAAGCTCTACGTAATCAAGGTAGAGCTTGCATACTAAGCTGACAAGGTTGTTGTATTTCGTATGCTCAAATTAAATTGTTAGACTTTCGGATTAAACAGATAAAAACCACAAATAGTATCAAGGCTATTATGCCAATGTCATTTGGTACAGCTGTTGGGGCAAAAATGGGCGAGTTTTTATCAGTTTTCTCTACTATTTCCAAGCTTACATTTTTAGGCGCTTCCTGCCTTGCGTTGATTTTTTGAATATCCATGTCTTGTTCAAATGGTGCACTAATGGTTATGTCAGTAAAAGGCGTTAAATCATCGTTAGGTGGCATTGAAATATTACTGGCTTGTAACTGAGCGATAAATAAGAAAAAGACTAATGTCGCTTTAATAATAAGAGAGATTTTTTTCATTGTAGTGTTCCATTTTTGTCGAATACTTAGACCAGCGATTTACTGAGTTAAGCTCTTTCGATTAGATTTCTATCTGTTGAATTCAGTGTCGTTTAAACGGGAGAAATGTGTTTGTAAAATTGACTCAATTAGTTGACCTATTGAGTCAATTATATGATTTTGTGGGGAATTTGCTCGTAATGTGTATGATTTATACGCTTGACTGTTTTAGCAATACTTTGCTGACAGAACTTATACAGTCGACGGACTTTCACCAAAATGTTTCTTAAATGAGCGGGAAAAATAGGCCAAACTTTCAAACCCTGTTGCATAGGCCACTTCGCTAACGGAATACCTTTGCTCCTTAATTAAAGATAAAGCCAATACCATACGTTGTTGATGAATATAGTGACCAGCACTTAATTGGTGAGCTTGCTGACATTTTCGATTTAATGACGAACGACTAGTAGCTAATTCACTGGCTAATTTATCGATATTAAAGCTGGGTTCAGAAAGATTATTTGCCACAATAGTCATCAGTTTATGCTCGAAAGTTTCTTGTTGCTGAAGTGGGCTGGTAGGTTTTTGATACTGCTTTAATAGCGATTTTCGTAATATCTTACGATTATTAATTAAGCCAGCAACACGAGCTATTAGCTCTGATGTATCGAACGGTTTGGTTAAATAATCGTCGGCACCGGTTTGTAAACCTTCGACTGTTTCTCTTTTACTCGATTTAGCTGTCAATAATATAAGTGGGATAGTACAAGTATGCTCATTGCTTTTAATCGCTGCACACATATCAAAGCCATTCATTATCGGCATCATTACATCAGAAATAATAAGATCTGGCAGCTCACTTTGTGCAAGTGCAAGTCCTTCTTTACCATTAGTGGCTTGAATAATGCGGTAGTAACTAGACAATTTATGTGAAATGAAATATCTCAGCTCGCTATTATCGTCAACAACTAGCAGGGTGGTAATATCGTCATCACTGTCGATATTATTATTTGTATCCTGTGATCTAGGGACGATAGAAGTAATAGCTGCATTGAGTGTTTGTTGTGAGGTTTCTGCGGTAGCTACAGCGGTGCTGACCGATTCAATAAAGTTATCACTGTTAAAATGAGATTTACCGCGTTTAAGCCATAAAATAAACTGACATCCAGCATTTGTTTGTGGTGAAAGCTCAACAGTTCCTTTATGCAATTCGATTAGCTCTTTGACTAAAGCCAAACCTATGCCAGTACCCGGTTCAGTGATTTGTTCAGAATGTTTATCTTGGTAATAACGATCAAAAATTTTATCGCGAGCTTCGAGGTTAATACCACGACCGTTATCAGTAACGGCGATACCAATATGATCTTCATGGCTAGCGGAGCTGTTTATTATCGAAATTGCAATAGTACAATTATCACCACTGTATTTAATCGCATTAGAGATCAAATTAGATAGACACTTATCAATTTGATCTTGATCAAAATAAAGCATTAACGGTTCATCAATATTTACTAATGACAGCTTTTGCTGGTGCTGCTCAGCCCAAGGAAGAAAACGAGGTTGAATTTGACGGACTAAATCAGCAATGTCATATTGAGCAATACGTAGTGGGAATTGTCCCGACTCTAGCCGATTAATGTCTAATATTTGGCTAACCAGATCGAGCATTTTATTAGAGTTTCGTAAGGCGGTTTCAACTGGATATGCAATATTACTGTCGAGATCAGGTTGTTCGTGTAATAAATCCTTTAACGGTGTGATAGTTAACGTTAATGGTGTTCTAAATTCATGAGAAACATTGGCGAAAAATCGATCTTTTAACACTTGTTGTTGTTTAAGTTCTTCAGCTTGCGCCTGAACCTCTTGAGTTCGCTCATCAACTAGCGATGCCAAATGGGCATTGTCTGCCAGTAGTTTTTGTGTGCGCCACTTTTGTGTTGCCCAGCCTGATAATACCAACAATGAAACTATGATAATTATATAGAAAAACCATGCCCAGCTATTGAGATACCAAGCGGGTAATACTTCAAAGGTAATACTCTGCTGGCTTATTCTTTGCCAATTATCTTTAGCTTCGATTACAAAGGTATAATTATTGCCACGTAACGAGGTGTAGTCTTTATGATTTTCAGTGGACCACTGCGACCACTTTTGATTTGAATCATCGTCATTAAGTAACTTAGCGCGATAGAGAGTTGCACGTTGATTACTATGATCGGTTAAGGAAAAGTGTATTCGAATTGAGTTATTGTCTTGATCAAACACTGGCTGGTTTTTATTCTTATTGCCAGATAAATATACGCTGCCATTAGCTAAGTTTGTTATCTGACGAATACTCAATTTTGCTTTTTTTGGTAACTGCTGAAGTTGCGGAATATTTGCACGATATATTTTCCCATTCTCTTGAGTAAACCACAGCGTATCGGGCTGGGTGACAATAAATCCACGGTTTTTTATTTGTGGAAACACAGTAAATATATGGTCAGTTGAAAGCCACTCTTTGTCTTTGTTTTTGTTTTGTATAAGTACACCGGTTTTATCATTTATTTGATACCAAACTCTATCGAATGCGTCTTGATAAAGATGATAAATCGAGTTTCCGCTTTGCTTGAAAATATCTGGTGAGTTGCTCACCAAGTCGAACTGAGGCACTCGATCTTCTTGAAATTCCAAAAGTCCTTGTGGTGTGACAAAAATGGTTTTATCAAATAGGTTTAATGGCGTAATACTGCCGTTGGGTAAGCCGTGCAGCTGATCAAATTTTGAAACATGAACTTTTTTATCATTATCTTCAGCATTTTCAATCCGGTAAACTTCGCCCGACGTAGTGCCTGCCCATATAATACTGTTTTTATCAATCACCAAGCTTTCAAACTCAGCGACAGTATTTGAAATTAGTTTGGCGAACCAACGATTACCCTCAAAATTTAATCGAAACAATCCTTCATAAGTGAGAGCAAACAAAGTGTTGGTTTTTGGCTCTATAGCTAGCATACGAGCAGATACAGCCTTTAAAATAGTTTGTGCTGTTGCTTTACTGTTTTTATTATTTAAGGCATAGATGCCGTCGTTTTCGCTATACACGGTGTGGCCTTTATATTGAATAAAGTGCCAATTACTTTTGTTATTTGATTTGATGTTTTTGAATGTTGCGGGTGCAAATGGATCATTTGCTTTGCTGAGTTGTAAAAGGCCATCGCCAGCAACAGTAACTCGTTCATTTAACAGAGCAATGTATTCAGAGTTATTTGAATTGGAACTTGTTTGATATTGGCTATAACGATGCGGTGGTGCAAACTTGACAATATTTGGTGTACCAGACAACCAAATATT
>Ga0105355_10004573_pt1 | contig 11843 bp, 7 predicted proteins | sample GOMGulsemesocosm_2_FD_83508 | JGI IMG/M metagenome (GOLD analysis project Ga0105355, IMG submission 83508) | Methane-oxidizing microbial communities from mesocosms in the Gulf of Mexico - GOM9C Gulf of Mexico | ecosystem: Environmental > Aquatic > Marine > Cold seeps | place: Gulf of Mexico... | reverse complement strand
AACAGATGGAGCTGATCTAGGATTTAAATAAAAACCTTTTAATTATCTGTTGTTGTTAATTAAAGGCGGTAAAAACCATCAGTGAAATAGCTGGTGGTTTTTTTGTTTTTATTGGTTTTTGAGGGTCTCAAAGGCCCAATCAAAATGAAGGTCAAGATGTTTTCTCATGGCCATTCTAAAGGTTTCTGGTGTTCCTATTTTTAAATGATCAAGTAGGTTTCTATGTGTAATTCTATTGGAACTATGAATAGGTGTATTATTAGAACTATTGTTTTTATGTACAAACTCAAAAACGGGTAATAAAATATTTTGAAATCGCTCTAAGGTTTTATTTTTAGAGATTTGATACAGTTTTCCATGAAATGTAATTTCATCATTGGGGCTGTAAAAAGTAGTATCAATTTTACTTTGCTCTGCTTTTATTACTATTTTTTCAAGTTCCTCAAAGTCTTCCACCGTAATTCTTTCAAAAAGTAAGTCTGCCATTCCCATTTCTAAAGTAAGACGAAATTCAAACATATCCTTTAATGTATCTTGTGTTAGGATTTTAGGGTCCATTATACGCTCAAAACTGTTAATAACATCTGGTTGCGCTAATACAGTTCCTTTTCTTCTTTTTGAGGTAACTAAACCCAAGGTACGCATTCTTAAAAGTGCTTCTCTTACGGCTGTTCTACTCACTCCTAATGAGGTAGCTAGCTCTGTTTCTTTAGGAATGGTGTCACCTATTTTGAAATTAGATTCTTTAAAGAATTCATAAAGACGTGCTTCCACTTTATCTACCAATGATAAGTTTTCTAATGGTTTTATTTGTGGATGTTTGTTTTCAGTCATAATAAATTTTCTAATGATTTTTCGAGCGAACTTAATGAACAAATATAACTAATTAATAGTCAATGAATGCATGTAAAATTATTTATGATGCTAATTGTTCGTTTCCTTTTTCTTCTCAAAATTTATGCAAAGATAGTTATTTTTATATATTTGTATTAAATAATACATATTATCATTTTAAATTGTCAATAGATGAATTTTTATAAAAAATTGAACAGGGTGTTTTTAATAATTGTTGTTTGTTTAAGTGTTACATTTTGTAGCAAAACAAGCAAAGAAAAAACGGGTTTGACTGCAAATTATGACACAGTGCTGTTTGCTCCAGGGGACCATGAAGTTAGGGAATATAGAATTCCTTCGTTGGTGACTACAAATTCAGGAACCTTATTAGCTGCTTGTGATGCAAGAGTCAGTAGGACAGGAGATTTACCAAATCATATTAATATTTCGCTACGTAGAAGTACTGATAATGGAAAAACTTGGGGGGCAATCACAAACATTATCACATCCAGTATGGCTGAAGGGTCATGTGACCCATCTATGGTAGTGGATAAAGAAACGGGTACTATTTGGTTGTTTGCTTTACATGGTGATAAGGGAATTGGTCTTTGGCAGTCAAAAAAGGGTATTGAAGAAAAAGATACTGGGCATATTTATGCAGTAAAAAGTAACGATGATGGGATCACTTGGTCTGCGCCTGTAAATATTAATCATATGGTTAAGGACAAGGACTGGCTTTGTGCATTGGCAGCCCCAGGAAGAGGGTTTCAAATGAAAAACGGTACGTTGGTAATTCCAGCTTATTACAGAGGTGATAAAAGTAGGGTGCTTTCTTCGTACTTGTTTTATAGTAAAGACCATGGTGCAACGTGGCAATATAGTTCTAGTCCTGCCATAAATACAACAGAATGTACTGTGGTTGAGGTTTCAGATGGTAAGTTGATGTTAAATATGAGAAATCATTATGGCAAAGGCCGTAGGGCAGTTAGCTATACTTCTGATATGGGGAAAACCTGGTCTCCATTGGAGTTTGTGGAAGATTTGAAAGATCCGGTATGTCAGGCATCTATGATTACCTATAAACACAAAAAACAAAATTTGTTATTGTTTTCAAATGCGTCCTCTGAAAAGGGAAGAAAAAACCAAGCAGTTGCTATTAGTTATGATCAAGGGAAAACTTGGCCTGTCCAAAAAACAATATTCAAAGGAAGAGCTGCGTACTCTTGTTTAACGCAATTAAATGATGGGACTATTGGACTTTTATATGAGAAAGAAAATAGAGGTGCTATTAGTTTTAGAAGAATAACATATGATTGGTTAACTACAGATGTCAAACAAAAAACGATTGTTGTTTTTGGTAATTCTACTACAGCATTCCGTCCAATGGCTATTAAAAAGGTGTTTTCTGAACGCTTGGAAGAGAAACTTCATGTCGCTGGTATTCCATCGGTTGTTATCAATTCTGGAGTAGGAGGAAGTCATACCGGCTCCATAAAAGATAATGATCGTCATAAAAAAAGACATGCGTTGGATCGTTTTCAGTCGGATGTACTGGATTATAAACCTGATGTTGTGATTATGCAATATGGAATTAATGATTCCTATGTAGATACGGGAGGATCTGAGGGTAAGAGTCGAATTTCGTTGGTAAATTACCGTAAAAACTTAAATTTTATGGTCCAGAAAATGCAAAATGAAGGTGTAGATGTTATGTTAATGACACCGAATCAATTTGATGAACGAAAAGATAAGTGGAGGAACGATCGCCTATTTTTATATGTGGAACAAATGAGGAAGGTGGCTAAAGAATATAACACCAAACTAATTGATGTGTGGGAGCTAAATAATGATTATTTAAAAAAGAATCCTTCTTTAAAGCCTTTGTTGATAGATGGTGTCCACCCTAATGACCTTGCGCATGAAATAATTGCCAATGAAATTGAAGTTTTTTTTAGCGAATCATTGCGTAAAGAATAATAAAAAGAGTTGAATTGTTATGTTGATTGAGTTTATAAAAGCCTCTAGATTTTTCTAGGGGCTTTTTATTGCTTTATAAGTTATACATAATACAATATTGTTAGGTTTTTAATCAGAAAATGATTTTTAACGTGTTTTTATGCTTTAGTTGATTGGTTTTTAAAGATTTTGAGGGGATTTTAATTTCTGATTTACAAATTATTTCTATTTGTAAATGCTTGTTATCGGTCTTATGTCGTATTTAATGTGTTGAAACCACATGATTATACATGTTTTATTGTGTTTATCGTAAATATTAAAAAAATATTTGGTTTAATAAGTCATACTTAATACATTTGAGAAATTACTTGCCCTTCGTAATAAATATGTTTTTATCGTGTGTTTTCATTAAAAAAGATGGCTGTTGAAGTGTTAGGGTTTGAGAATAGTATAACCACAAGGAAAATAGATTACAAATACAAATTATATGCATACAATAAATGGGCTGATAGCAGCTCCTTATACCCCTTTAAAGAACAATGGATCACTTCATACAGACTTGGTCCCAAAATACAGCGATTTTTTAAAAGCCAACAATGTTAAAGGTGCTTTTATAAATGGATCTACTGGAGATTTTGTGTCCTTAACAACGAACGAACGAAAAGAAATTTTAGAAGCTTGGTCTGTTCATAAAACCGATGATTTTAAATTAATAGCTCATGTAGGTGACACGAGTTTAGAACGTTCTATTGATTTAACAATACATGCCAAAGATAAGGTTGATGCGATAGCTACATTGGCTCCTTATTATTTTAAGCCGGCAACAATACCTGATCTGATACATTATTTGTCGGAAATTGCGGGCGTTGCACCGGATTTACCGTTTTATTATTATCACATCCCTGATTTAACAGGGCTTCATTTTGATATGTTAGATCTATTAGAACAATTAAATAATAAGATTCCAAATTTTGCAGGAATTAAATTCACAAAAAACAATTTGATTGATTATAAATTGTGTTTAGATTATGAAAATAACAACTACAATATACTGTTTGGAGCTGATGAAATATTGGTGTCCAGTTTGGTATTAGGAGCAACAGGATGGGTAGGGAGTACCTACAATCATTTAGCACCTTTGTATACGCAAATAATAAATGCTTTTCAAAACAATGAAATAGAATTAGCAGCACAATTACAAACCAAATCTATGTTGTTTGTTAAGGAATTAGCATCCTATGGGTTCTCTGGAGCAGGGAAGTCATTTATGAAACACCTAGGAGTGGATTGTGGTCCTAGTAGGTTGCCAAACAAAACATTAGTGGATGTGGATTTACTTAATATTACTAAGAAACTAGATGAAATAGGGCTTACTCCTTATTTTTCAAAAATATAGCATAACTAGTTCATATGTTTCATACTTTATATATGAGCGCCTTGACCCTTGGATTTGTTTAAAACTATATCCGAGGGTCTTTTTTTTAAAATTGTATAAAAATATATTTTTATGAGATTAAATTTAATTATTTTAATACTCGTTTTTTTTGCGGGAAACTTACATGCTCAAACGGAACAGAAAAAGCCAAACATATTGTTTATAGCGGTAGATGATATGGCGGATTGGGCAGGTTATTTAAATCATCCAAATGCACTTACCCCAAATATGGACAGGTTGGCAAAACAAGGGATTGTTTTCTCCAATGCTCAATGTACATCTCCTATTTGTGGCCCTTCTAGGGCAGCTATAATGACTGGAATGCGTCCCGAAACCACAAAAATTTATTCCAATAAAGGAGACTATTTAAACTATGTGCCCAATGCAATTTCTCTTCCTGAATATTTTAAGAAAAATGGCTATTATACCGCGGGGGCAGGTAAGTTGATTCATCCGTATAACAATGTGGTTCCAAAAGCTTTTAATGAATTCGGTCCGGGAGTTGGAATTGTAGGATCTCCTTTTACAGACCAAGAGTTGAGCACGGAAAATATGGATCCTACCGTTACAGTAGATCGCTTAAAAGTGACTTTGCCTATGAACGAAATCTCTACTTTGGATAGACCCAATAATAGATGGAGTACCTTTGATTGGGGACCTTTGGATGTTACTGATGACGAGATGCCCGACGGGAAAATTGCGAATTGGGCTGTTCAAGCATTGCAGAAAGAATATGATCAGCCTCTGTTTTTAGGGGTTGGGTTTTACAAACCGCACTTGCCTTTTTTCGCACCTAAAAAATATTTTGACCTGTATGATATCAATAATATAGAATTGCCAATAACACGCAATAATGATTTAAAGGATCTTAGTAAGACGGCAAAGCTTTATGCTAAAAGTACATCAACAGCAGGATTACATAAAACAGTCTTAAAGCATAAAAAATGGAAAGAAGGTGTGTTGGCGTATGTTGCGACTATATCATTTGTTGATGCTCAGATAGGGGAAATACTCGATGCTCTAGAAAAAAGTAGGTTGGCAGACAATACATTAATTATTTTTTGGAGTGACCATGGATTTCATTTGGGAGAAAAAGAGCATTGGGCAAAGCAAACTTTATGGGAACGAACCGCAAGAGTTCCTATGATCATCGTGCAACCTAAAAATCAAAAAAAATCAAATGTTCATTTAATTAGGAATCCGGTAAATCTTTTGGATGTCTATCCTACGTTAGTTGCTATGTGTAATTTACCTAAGAATGATCGTTTGGAAGGGGAGAACTTACTTCCTTTAATAAAAAATCCAACACAGCAATGGAAAAATATTTCCATTACGTCCATGGGAAGATCAAGCCAAGCTATACGATCAACAAAATGGAGATACATTCGATATTTTGATGGTTCAGAGGAATTGTACGATATGAAAAAGGATCCTCACGAATTTACAAATTTGGCGTCTAAAAGAAAGTATATAAAAATAAAGCAAGAATTGGCGCATCATTTTGTGAAGGATCCAACTATTAAGAGGTCTTTTAGATATAAGAAATGGAAAGTAATTGAAGAGGTTTCGGGGAATATGTTAGTTTTTGATTTAGAAAGCCCTCCGGGATTAACTGAAACTAGAAATTTAGCAAGTGAACGCAAGGGCTTAGTCATTTATTTGAAAAAGAGATTACTGTCTTTACCAGATGATAAAACACGGTTTGTTTTGGAATAAATAATTATAAATATTTTATATAAAAATGATGAAAGATACTAGATTATTAAAAGGGGTAATTTCTTTTGCACTACTATTAAGTGTTGTGCTTAATGGTTATGGACAAGATAAAAAAACGATCGATTTATTTATTAGTGGAATGGAAAACGTAAAAGAATTTCGAATTCCTTCTTTAATAACAACTGTAAAAGGAACACTGTTAGCTGTTTGTGATGCGAGAGTAGGTCGCTCAGGAGATGTGCCAAATAATATTGATCAGGTCTTGAAAAGAAGTGACGATAACGGAAAAACGTGGACAGGTTTAACTACAGTAGTTAATTTCCCCAATATGGAAGGTGCTGCAGATCCTTCTTTAGTTCAAGATAAAGAAACGGAAAGAGTTTTTCTTTTTTATGGCTATTGTCCAGGTAGAAATAATGTCCAGAAAGGAGCAAATAGAGATAGGCGTTATTTGAGTTTGCACTATGTTTTTAGTGATGATGATGGGGTGACTTGGTCTATGCCTATAGTTGTTGAACATGGAATAAAAAAGGAAGGATGGCACTCTTTATGGCCTGGCCCAGGAAGAGGTTTGCAGCTGAAAAATGGAAATTTATTAATTCCTGTAACCGTGTACGATCATAAAATAATGGCATCTTATTTTGTGTATAGCGATACACAGGGTGCAACATGGAAAATATCCAATAAGGTTGCAGATGGTATTAATGAACCAACCATTGCCGAATTAGATGATGGAGCTTTAATGATGAATTCTAGAAATCACACTAAAAAAAGAGCATTAGTAACCTCTCTAGATGGTGGTAAGACTTGGGGAGCCCCAGTTTATCACAGTGAGTTGATAGAGCCTGGGTGTCAAGGTAGTTTTATTCAAACTATTTACAAAGGGAAAGAACTTCTTGTTTTTTCTAATCCAAGCAGTGTTAAAGGAAGAAAAAATATGAGTATTAAAATAAGTTTAGACAAAGGAAAGACTTGGTCTATAGAAAAACAAGTGTATCAAGGGCCATCGGCATATAGTTGTTTGACGGTTATGGCGAATGGTGAAATAGGATTGTTGTATGAAAACGGTATAAAATCGCCTTATGAGAAAATTAGTTTTATTAGTTATAGTATTAAAAATTTATTAAAAAAATAACATGAGAATAGTTACTAAAATTAGCGTATTGTTTTTTATTGGATGTTCTTTCATTTTGAATGCACAAAACAGTACAAAACGGAAGCCAAACATTGTGTTTATAATGGTAGACGATTTGTCTTGGAGTGATTTGTCGTATAACGGGAGTGTAGTGTATGAAACGCCAAACGTAGATAAGTTTGCGAAAGAAGGTGTCGAATTTGATAATTTTTACACAGCAGGTCCCGTTTGTTCTCCTACTAGAGCTTCCATTATGTCTGGTAAATATCCGGTAAGAACTGGGGTTACGACTTATCTATTAGATCCAGAAAGGGATGTTGATTATATGGAGAATCAATTAAACTTGTCGGAGTTTACTATCGGAGAGGCTTTTCAGGATGCTGGTTATAAAACGGGGTATTTTGGAAAGTGGCATTTGGGATATGAAGAAAAACATTGGGCGTCTCACCAAGGATTTGATGTTGCTATTGGAGGAATGGATTTGGATCATGCATGGAAATTGGCCCATCCAAATAAAAAAATGCCAATGATGAATCGAAAAAAAGGGCATGTTCGCTTTTTTAGTCCACATCATTTAACGTTTATGAAAGATGGTCCAAAGGGGGAGTATCTAACGGATAGATTAACAGACGAAACGATTAAGTTTATTGAAGAAAATCAAGAGAAACCGTTTTTTGCTTTTCTGTCTTATCATACAGTGCATACTCCTTTACAAGTAAAAGAAGCAACACGGAAAAAATACGAAGATAAAATCAAAAAGTTGGGGCTTCTGGGTGATAATACTAATGAGAATGGATCTAGAAAATATCAAAATATTCCAGAATATGCTGCCATGGTAGCTCATATGGATGAAAATGTAGGACGTCTATTGAATAAAATCAAGAGTTTAGGCTTGGATGAAAACACGATAATTGTATTTACATCGGACAATGGAGGCAAAAATAGTGTTACTTCTAATGCTCCACTACGAGGAGCAAAGCACAATTTGTACGAAGGAGGCGTCCGAAGTCCATTGATTGTTAAATGGAAAGGAAAGACCGTTGCAAGCACTGTGTCTCATGAAATTACGGTTTCAACTGATTTTTATCCGACATTATTGGATTTAGCAGGTCAAAAACAATATCCAAAGCAACATATAGATGGACTTAGTTTTAAAAAGAATTTATTGAACGTTAAAAAGCAACTAAAAAGAGATGCTATTTATTGGCATTATCCTCATGGGGTTTTTCAAGGAGCCATAAGAATGGGAGACTTTAAGCTAATTGTCAATTATAAATCAGGAAAAGAAGAGTTGTTTAATCTTAAAAAAGATATTTCTGAAAGTAAAAATCTTATAAACGTGCAACCATCACTTCATAAAAAAATGAGAAAAAAGCTTAAGAAATGGTTGGTTGAGGTTGATGCAAATTTCCCTAAGGGGTTTAAACCTGATATTTTAAAATGAAAAAGCAATGTATAGTATTAGGTTTTCTTCTAATTGGTCTTTCTAAAGTGTTGGCTCAAGATATTCCAGTTTTTGTGGATGTTTTTAATGTGAAAAACGAAATTATAAAGGGAGAAGGGAATAAACTTTTTGAGCAGTTTAGAGAACAAAATGTAATTGTAACAAATTCAGGGAGAATAGTTGTGGTTACTCAGGCAAGAAATAAAAGTAGATGGAGCGATAGGTCTGGTGAAGATTTGTATTGTAAAACAAGTGATGATCATGGAAAAACTTGGTCTAAAGCGTATTTTATGGCAGGTCATGATAAATTTTCTATTGTGCCTAATGCCACTGTTTACGATGCAAAAAAGAATAGAATTATAGTTTTGTACAATGTTTTTACTTGGGACTATAGCAATGCGACATCGAGAAAAACGGTAAAACAGAAAAATAGGCAATATCAAATTCATAGTGATGACGAAGGATTGACTTGGTCTTTTCCTAAAGATATCAGTTTTATGATGAAGGTTCAGAATGCCACTATGATATTTGGTTCGGGAGAAGGAATTCAATTAAAAAAAGGAAAACACAAGGGCAGGTTAATAGTTCCTGGAGGAGATTTTTCGGTCCGTACCAAACGATTGTATAATTTTTATAGTGATGATCATGGAGATACATGGAAAACCTCGGAGCCGATTCCTAATCCTAATTCCGATTTTTTACCTGTAGAGAGCGCTATTGCTGAATTAAAAAATGGTGATTTAATTTGGAACGAAAGATCAAATAATGGACATCGACGTCAGTCTTATAGTTATGATAAAGGAGAAACATGGACACCTATACGTTTACAGAATCAATTGCCTAGTGTTAGTTGTAATGCTAGTATTATTGCTGCTAAATATAAAGGAAAGGATATTTTAATTTATGCAGGACCTGTAGGACCAAATGTAAACGCTGTAGATGGAGCCGAGTATAAAGGAGAGAATAGTTCGAAAAAAAGAGTTAATGGAACCGTTTTTATAAGTTTTGATAATGGAAAAACGTGGCCTTTAAGAAAATTAGTAGTTGCAGATAAATTTGCATATTCTAGTTTAGTGGAATTAGCAGATGGTAATATTGGTTTGTTTTATGAAGCTAACTCGCATTTAGATATTAAAATGGTGAAGTTTTCATTGGATTGGATTTTTTCTGATATGATAATTTCTATTAGCAATTATGAGAACAGCTATAATCTATATCATAATTATCCAAATAAAAGAAATGCAAAACTTGTTTATTTAGGTGAAAATCCAATGAACGAAGCTTCTGTGCAAGTTTTTAAAGACGGAGATATTCGAGTTTTTCATACGGATCAACGGTATAGTAATAAAGTAATGATGCAAGAATCTTTAGATAATGGTCATACTTTTTCTGAGTCGATAGAAGTTTTTAAAGATGAATTGATTTCTCAATATCCTCGCAGGACATTAATTGATGACAAAGGGAACCTACATTTACTAGTGTTTAAGAAAAAGGTGTTAGATGTGTATCATAGCGTATCTGTTGATAAAGGGAATTCTTGGTCTACTTTAACAAAAGTAACCGATGGTCGTATAGGTGCAATTAGAGGATTTATTCAGACAAATACTGGGAGGTTGATTTTTGCATTCCACCGAAGACAAGTTGGTAAAAAATCACCTACAGGAAGTTGTTATACTTCTTCTGTCTTTTCCGATGATCATGGGAAAACTTGGAACAAGTCTGCTTCAAAAGTAATTGCTCCAGTTTTCGAAAATTATAATGGTAATAATTATGGAGCTGTAGAACCTAATATTGTACAGTTAAAAGACGGCTCGATTAAAATGATTTGTAGAACCCAAACGGGTTATTTATATGAATCAACATCTAAGGATAATGGAGTGTCTTGGTCAAAGGCAAAACCATCTGTTTTTAAAAGCTCTAATTCTCCTGCTCATATTTTTAGATTGCCTAATGATCATTTGATTTTGACATGGTGTAATACGGCAGTTAGTGAGTTGAAAACTTTTGGTCGAATTTATACCAATAGGGAAGTGGTAACTATGGCGGTTTCTAAAGATGAAGGGGAGAGTTGGCAAGGATTTAGAGAGGTTTTTAGGTTGCCTAGCCGGAACGATTCGGGGGAAATACCTGGAGGAGATTCTGGTGCAGCATACCCCAATTTAGATATGACAAAAAACGGGAAAATTATTTTAGTAACTGGACAAGGTGAACACGGTGGTGGAAAAGCGATGTTTTTGATTGATCCAACCTGGTTAGAAGAAAAAATGCAGTTTGATGATTTCTCAGGTAACTTGGAAAAATGGTCTTGTTACTCTTTTACTAAATTAGGATTAAAACCAGAAAGAAAGTTAGGAGCAAGTATTGAATTTGATAATTCAGCGGCCAATGGTAAGGTATTACTTATAAATAAAGATAAAGACGATCTGTATGCTGACGGGGCTGTTTGGAACTTTCCTATGGGAAGAAAGGGAGTTCTTACGTCAAGAATCAAATTGAACGAATTAACAAAGGGAGTTTCTATCTCTCTTACCGATCATTTTAGGCACCCTAATGATAAAGGCGGAGATAAAACAGCAATGTTTACAGTGAAATTCGATGATGCCAAAGCATCAAAAATTAATGCCAATGAATGGTGTTTGCTTAAAATGTCGTGGGATTTGGATTTGAAAACATGTAAATTATATGTAAATGATCAGCTCGTTGAGACACTTAATTTAGAAAATGAAACAGGAACTGGGATATCTTATGTGCGTTTTCGGAATATGGCATCAAAAAATGATTATAAAGATGCCGGAGTAAAGCTAGACTGGATTGATATTAAAGTTAAAGAATACTAGAAATTACTTTTATTTTAAAAAAATAAACCCTTTCAATTAAAAATTGAAAGGGTTTTTGTGACCTCGGGAGGATTCAAACCTCCAACCTCTTGAGCCGTAATCAAGTGCACTATTCAGTTATGCTACGAGGCCGTTAAGCGGTTGCAAATATAGGTGTTTTTATTCTTTATAAACTGTAAAAAAACAAAAAATATATAATTAATTTTTAGGAGGCTGAACGTGAATTAAATGCATTGTTATAAGGAGCTAAAGTCTCTTGCTTTTTAGTTGGCTTCTGGTGAGTTTAAAAATAAAAAAAAGTTGTAATAGAAGTGTGTAATCAAAAACTAATAAAATAACTGCTTTATTGATTGAATTGAATTGATGAGAATGAGTGCTGTGATTGCAACATTATGAGTTATGGAAGTAAAGGATTGACTAAATACGATCATATTAATAAAAGGAAATAGTTTAATGTAATTTGGTAGAAGATGATCATATTTTTTT
>Ga0105355_10004571_pt1 | contig 11845 bp, 7 predicted proteins | sample GOMGulsemesocosm_2_FD_83508 | JGI IMG/M metagenome (GOLD analysis project Ga0105355, IMG submission 83508) | Methane-oxidizing microbial communities from mesocosms in the Gulf of Mexico - GOM9C Gulf of Mexico | ecosystem: Environmental > Aquatic > Marine > Cold seeps | place: Gulf of Mexico... | reverse complement strand
TGACAATGCAGTTTTAGGCTTTACGAGTCATTAATACTCGTTAAATATAAACAGTTTTCAATTTAAGGTAAGATTGCAATTTTCCAATCTCGTTAAGGCAATATAATGAATAGCACACAAGCGATAATAAAACACACCCAAAATTGGGTTTCAAAATTGATTGTTAAATATAACATTTGCCCATTTGCACGACGTGAAGTTGAGCGTGGTTCAATACGATATGCATTGATTGAAGAGATGAATAAAGAGGCTGTTTTACAGTCGTTATTGGACGAGTGCCGTTATTTAGATAAGCATACAGATACAGAAACGACGCTGTTTATTATGCCTGTTGGTTTTGAAGGATTTTATGACTTTCTAGATTTAGTTGAAATGGCTAACGAGCTTTTAGAGATAGAAGAGTATGAAGGTGTTTATCAACTCGCAAATTTTCATCCTGATTATTGTTTTGCAGGAGAGATACAAAGCGAACCATCAAATTATACTAATCGCTCACCTTACCCTACACTGCACATTATTCGAGAAAAAAGCATGGAGATGGCGATAAACAACCACCCCGATGTAGATGCAATTCCTGATCGTAATATTGAGTTTGCAAACAAAAAAGGTAATGCATTTTTTGCTGATATATTAGCGAGTTGCATGTTGAATAAATAAATCTTTACAATCTGTTTAGGATAACTTTTTACTGATTAAATGAACGTTGGGCAAGGTTTGTCCAGCGAGATACTCACTGAACTCTTCGGCTGTTTTAGGTTTAGAAAAATAATATCCTTGATATTGCTCACAGCCAATTTCTGACAGTTGTAGTAATTGTTCCCTACTTTCTACGCCTTCTGCGATAACGTTGAACTTCAAATGGTTAGCAATTGAGATAATGGTTTTTACTATCATCGCATCTTTAGGATCATTCATAATATCGCGAACAAAGCTCTGGTCTATTTTCAGTTGATCCAAGGGTAACTCTTTTAGGTAGCTAAGTGAGGAGTAACCTGTCCCAAAATCATCAATTGAAATGGACACACCAAGTGACTTCAATATGGTCATTTTATTGATGGTATCTTGAATATCATCAATAACAACACCTTCGGTGATTTCTAGTGTTATGTGGGTTGCATTAAGTTGATGTTTTTTGATTGCATCACGTACTGTATTAATAAAGTCGGGCTGCCTGAACTGCTTAGGGCTAACATTAACGGATAGTTTTTGTATGTAGATATTCATATGCTGCCACGCTTTTAATTGTGCAAAACTTTCATTGAGCACCCAAGTACCTAGTTCGACAATGAGTCCGCACTCTTCTGCAATTCCAATAAATTCAGCGGGTGATAATATTCCCTTTTTAGGATGTTCCCATCTCACCAGTGCTTCAGCACCAAAACATTTTCCAAATTTGTCTACCTGAGGTTGATATACCAAAAATAGTTCATTTTTATCCAAGGCGATACGTAACATTTCCTCTATTTCAACACGCCTGTGCGCATGTTGTTGCATCTCTGTATTGAAGAAACAAAAACCATTTTTACCTTTGGCTTTGGTGCGATACATTGCCGTATCAGCTTGTCGAAGTAGTTCATCGGAGCTGTTATTTTGATTAGAAAAAACAGTAATACCGATGCTAATTGTCATATGGTGCGGGTGTCCATTAAGGTCAATTGGAGGTTTCATCGCGCTCAGTAATTTCTGTGCAATCACCGTTGACTCATGGTTTAGCTTTCTAGAATATGCGTGATTTTTTACAATCAATACCACAAATTCATCACCGCCTAAGCGTGCAATGGTATCTTCCTGGCGAATGCACTCGGAGAAACGTTCAGCAACCTTCACTAGAAGCTGATCTCCAGCTTCATGGCCAAGGGAGTCGTTTATCCACTTGAAATTGTCTATATCGATAAATAGTACTGCGCCGTAGCAATGTTGTCTGTTACAAGTTGCTAACCTTTCATTTAACCTATTTAGTAATAATCGACGGTTAGGCAAGCCGGTGAGGGAATCAAAATGAGCTAATTTCTCAATTTTTCTCTGACTTATTAACAACTGAGTGGCGCGTTGATTAAAAATATTAACTAATGAGCTAAGCTCACCTTTTCCAGAGGAAGTACTAAGTTGCATCTCAGCATTTTCACTCTCTAATTGTGTTTGTATTTGACGAGTGAGGTTACTGATAGGGGAGGTAACGACATAACGAATGTACAACCAAATAATGAAAATGGTAATTAACAATGCAACTAATGTAGAGATCATTAGTTGCTTATAGGTTTCTGATATTTTTTCTACCCCTTTACTATATGGCATCACTGTAATTATTTTCCAATAAGTGTTAGGCATGATGGTAACAGATACAAAAACAGGCTCATTGAGTAGAGGATCATTTTGTAAAAACAGGTTGTGTTGATAAAGCAACTTATCAAGTTTATAGGTACGAGAATGTAACATTGATGCAACAATTAACTCAGCTTCTGTTTTGTTGATTTGATAACTGTCAGACGCTAATTTATTGGCTAGTTCTTTTGCAAATAGTTTATTCTCATTTAGGTTATTTAGAAATACATTACGTTGCTCTGTTAATATTTTGAAGTAATCATTAAACTCAGGATGGTTCTGTGCAAGAGTTTGAAAATTTATAAATGATTTTTGCTCACTACCATCACGGTTTTTTACGGTGGATATTACTTGTTGCATCTCGGGGTAAGAGAGAAAGGTGCCATTTCGGTCAACAGCAAAAGCGTAACCTGAAAATGAAAGAGTTACTTGTTTGAGTAACTCTTGCAAACCATCTAATTTTAGATCGATGGTAGCAACACCCAAATTTTGTTTATTTTTAATAATTGGTGCACTTACCGTCACCATAGGTTGCTGCGAATAAGGATCAATGTATGACTTTGACCAGTAAAGCTCTCCTTCTAAAAGCTGTGTTGCAGGTACATACCATTCTTCATTATGGTAACCGTTTCCGTTTGACTGGTTATAATCATCATAAAATTCCAAGACGCCAAATTGATTTCGTGCCCAAAAAAAACTATTTCGGGCTGTATTTTTATTAAATGAATAAGGGGCTGGCCAAATCCCACCACCAGCAATAAATGCTTGTGTACCTTTAGAATTGATCTGATGTGGAATAAGTGATGTATATAACTCTTCGTTTTTAGGAAGTTTCTCTGCAAGGTTTGCCATGCTATCTACTAAGGTTGAGCTTAAGATTGTATGTCTTTCTAATTGCGAGATAACTGCATTGTTCGCCTCATTCAAACGCAAGTATGCTTGCTCCTCGATAATTTCATCGCCAAAGGTTTTTAGAATCATAAAAACAGATGAGGCAATGAATATGAATAGCACTAAGAAGATAGCGGCTAGTTTAAATTGTAAGCTTTCATACCATTTAAAGGAATAGATAGGGGTGTTTTCCATTGCAATACCACTACATTAAATTTAAAAAGATAACTAAGTTAAGCACACAAAAATAAAAACATATCCGAAATGATAATAATTACTGAAATTTATTTGTTAACGTACTGATAATATGTCATTGATCCCACTATTATATTTTTATGTTGTATTTTAACTTTATTCGTATAGTTATGAGTATTCGACCGTTATTTATAACAAAAATGGAGTCATTAATGAAAACAGTTGGGTTATTAGGTGGCATGAGTTGGGAGTCAACAGCACATTATTATAAAGCAATTAATGAAGGAGTTAAGTCTGCTTTAGGTGGACTTAATTCAGCAAAAATTTGCCTATTTAGTGTTAACTTTAGCGAAATAGAAAAATTACAACACCAAGGTAAATGGGACGAAACAGCAGTTCTGTTAACCGAGGCTGCGAAGTCAGTTGAAGCTAGCGGTGCGGATTTTTTATTAATATGTACCAATACAATGCATAAAGTCGCACCACAAATTAGCGATAAACTGTCAATTCCAATTGTACATATAGCTGATGTTACGGCTGCGCAGTTACAACGTGACGGCATTACCAAGGTGGGGTTGTTAGGCACGGCATTTACCATGCAGCAGGACTTCTACAAAGGCCGCTTATCAGATAATTTTTCAATTGAGGTAGTCACCCCAAATTCGGCTCAGCAAGAGGTTGTTCATGACATTATTTATAATGAGTTGTGTAAAGGTGAAGTAAAGATGGCTTCTAAAGCCTTATATATTGATATTATTAATGATCTTCAACAGCAGGGGGCACAAGCGGTTATTTTAGGTTGTACTGAGATTGCGTTGTTAGTCCAGCAATCAGACACACCCGTAGCACTCTATGATACAACACAGATACATGCTAAAGCGGCAGTTAAGTTAGCCCTTGAACAATAACAGAGAGGCTTTTGCTTACGCAATAATAGTAACAACAATATGAAAAGTTATACTGCTCAACATTCATCGTCTGTTTCTAGATAGTAAAACCGAGGTGTTCTCGATACTACTATGGCGATGAATTGTAAACCCTGTAGCAATTATTATCTCAAGCAAGCTGAAAAGTAGCGATTAAAAATGGGAAAGCTTTGCGATTTTTGCGAAGGTGATGGCTGCTATTGCGAAGAAAAATGACAAACAGCATCTTTGTTAGTGGTTTATAAAATCGATTTAACAACTATATATATGATAAATATTACAATGTAGTGTTAACGTGATCTATATCTAAAACATATAAATTATCTAATGTTTTAATTCAGTTGTTGTGATCAATCTCCTTCCTGTGTAGTCTTTTGCGTCTTTCAGGCGTTGATTTTTTATAACCTGAATATTTTTCTAAATTAATTTTCTATATAAAGGATATCTGGATATGAGCAATAAGCTGATCCTAGTACTTAACTGCGGTAGTTCTTCGTTAAAATTTGCCATTATTGATAGCACTTCTGGTGATGAAAAACTGTCTGGCCTTGCTGAATGTTTACATTTAGAAAATGCTTCAATTAAATGGAAGTTAGAGGGTGTAAAAGGGAAAGCTGAGCTAGGAAATGGCGCAGCGCATAAAGAAGCATTATCTTTTATTGTAAATGATATTTTAGGCGATAAAGCTGAACTTAAAGATAATCTACACGCTATTGGCCATCGTGTTGTACACGGTGGTGAAAAATTCACTTCTTCTGTTGTGATCAACGATGATGTAATGAAAGGAATTAAAGAGTGTATCGCACTTGCTCCTTTGCATAATCCAGCACATATCGTGGGCATTGAAGCGGCACAACAAGCATTCCCTACACTACAAAATGTAGCTGTATTTGATACCGCTTACCATCAAACTATGCCTGAAGAAGCTTACCTTTACGCTCTTCCGTACCAATTATACGCAAAACACGGTATCCGTCGTTACGGTATGCACGGTACAAGCCATTACTTCATTAGCCTTGAAGCTGCAAAAATATTAAACAAACCTGTTGAAGAATTAAACATCATCAACTGTCATTTAGGTAATGGCGGCAGTGTTTGTGCCATTAAAAATGGTAAATCAGTAGATACTTCAATGGGTATGACGCCACTTGAAGGTTTAGTCATGGGTACGCGTTGTGGTGATATCGACCCTGCAATTATCTTCCATTTACATGATGAACTTGGTTACTCTATTGAAGAGATCAATAACCTGCTAACTAAAGAGTCTGGTTTATTAGGCCTTACAGAAAAAACAAGTGACTGTCGTTTTGTTGAAGATAATTACGAGTCAGAAGTTGTTGCTAAGCGTGCAATGGACCTTTACTGCTACCGTCTTGCTAAATATATAGCGGGTTACACTGCCGCGCTAGATGGCCGTTTAGATGCTGTTGTATTTACGGGGGGGATCGGTGAAAACTCTGCGCCAATCCGTGAATTAACCTTAGCACGTTTAAGTCTTCTTGGATTTAAAGTGAATAACGAAGCGAACAATACGTTCCGTTTTGGTAAGGAAGGCATTATCAGCGAAGATAACTCAACAGTTGCCATGGTTATTGCAACGAATGAAGAGTTAGTTATTGCACAGGATACTTTTACATTAACTAAATAACCTTAGTTAATAATAATGTAATAAAGCCAGCTTAATTGCTGGCTTTTTTGTATCCGTTTGAAAATAAAGCACAATTATGTCAAAGTTTGTCTAAAGGTCCCTAAGACACAAACGTTCACATTTGTTGCTATTTCCGACATATCCCTGACAAAAAAAGATGTTTTAATTGTTTTGTTAATATTACAAATTGTTGTCATAAAAAGTCGTAATTATGCATCGTTTTCTCTATTCAGAAGGGGGGAAATGTGATATTTTTTATGGCGCAATGGACTGTTATTATTTTTTTGTTATTAGTATTTAATAACCTCACCAATTAGAAGAATTAAATGAAAAATACTGCTCTGTTGCCTACTGTGCTTATTCTATTCTCTGCACTTATAAGTTCCCCCCTGTTTGCAAAAAAACACCCACCTACACGCTCTGCTGTCCCCGTTTATAGTGCTATCGTAGATTACCATGAGGTTTCACAAAGCCTGTCACTGATTGGAAAATTACAGTCGGATAAGTTTGTTAATATCGCAACGGAAGTAACAGGTAAAGTAAGTACAATCAATATAAAGCAAAATCAGAAAGTGAAAGCGGGGCAACTTCTATTTAAACTGAATGATGCTAAAGCGCAAGCAGCACTGCTAGAAGCAAAAGCCTTTTTAGTTGATGAAAAAAGAAAGTTAAATGAATACCAACGACTTGTTAAAAGTAATGCTGTCACACAATCAACTTTAGATGCACAGCTTGCCTTGGTTGATATTGCTAACGCACGCCTAACTGCCGCACAAACTGAAGTTAACTACCATCATCTTATTGCACCTTTTTCAGGCACCATCGGTTTATTAGATTTTAACCAAGGGCAGATGGTATCCGTTGGCTCAGAGTTACTCACTCTTGACGACTTATCGGTAATGCAACTCGATCTGCAAATACCTGAGCGTTATATCTCTCTAATCTCAAAGGGCATGAAAGTTCAAGCGACTAGTCGTGCATGGTCTAATGATACATTTTCAGGTGAGATAATTGCGATCGACTCTCGTATTAACCCGGACACGCTTAATTTACGCATTCGTGTACAGTTTGAAAATAGTGATAATCGTCTTAAACCGGGCATGATGATGTCTGCAAATGTGGTGTTTGCGGCGATAAATGAACCGATCATTCCCGTACAAGCACTCGAGTATTCAGGTACTAAGCGTTTTGTCTATTTACTTGATGATAAAAATATCGCACAGCGTACCGAGGTTATTTTAGGTGGGCGCATAGATGACAGTGTTTTGATTGAGTCTGGAATTGAAGTTGGTGCAAGAATTGTTGTGCAGGGTTTAGTTAATATGTCGGATGGCTTGCAGGTTAAAGATTTAACTCAGCAAGAAGATAAAACAGTGGCAGGGCTTCAATAATGTGGATATCTGATACTGCCGTCAAACGACCTGTGGTTGCTATTGTTATGAGCTTGTTATTATGCGTTTTTGGCTTTGTGTCCTTTGAAAAGCTAGCTGTTCGTGAAATGCCAGATATTGAAAGCCCGGTTGTCACGGTCATGACACGCTACGATGGTGCTGCAGCTTCGATTATGGAGAGTCAGGTTACCGCAATTATTGAAGATCAAATTACCGGCATAAGCGGTATTGATGAGATTCAATCTGTTACCCGTAACGGTATGTCTCGAATTACCGTTACATTTGACCTCAGTTGGAATCTTACCGAAGGGGTAAGTGATATCCGTGACGCGGTTGATAAAGCAAAACGTAATTTGCCGGATCAGATAGATGATCCAATTGTTTCAAAAAATAATGGTAGTGGTGAGCCCTCTATTTATATCAACCTAAATTCCAACAAAATGGATAGGGTACAACTGACCGATTACGCTCAACGTGTCTTAGAGGATCGTTTTAGCCTTATTACTGGAGTCAGCTCTGTTGATCTTAGTGGCGGTTTGTACAAAGTAATGTACGTAAAGCTTTTTCCCGATTTGATGGCTGGTAGGGGAGTTACTAGTAACGATATTATTGATGCCTTAAAAGAGGAAAATGTTGAAAACCCAGGTGGTGAAGTGCGCAATGATACTACTGTAATGTCTGTCCGTACCGCACGTTTATATGCTCAGGCGAGTGACTTTGATTATCTAGTGGTTCGTCGTGGCAATGATGGCACACCTATCTACTTAAAAGATGTAGCACAGATCAGTGTTGGGGCTGAGAACGAAAACTCCTCATTTAAAAGCAACGGTGAAGTTAATTTAAGTTTAGGTATTGTGCCACAGTCGGATGCTAACCCGCTAGATGTTGCCATTGAGGTGCGTGAAGAGGTAGCAAAGATACAGCAGTTTCTACCCGAAGGCACCACGCTTTACGTCGATTATGACTCGACGGTATTTATCGAAAAGTCAATTAAAGAGGTCTATAACACCCTGTTTATCACTGGCGGTTTAGTGATATTAGTGTTGTATATATTTATCGGTCAGGCGCGTGCAACCTTAATACCCGCTATCACTGTACCTGTTTCATTGATCTCCTCTTTTATCGCCGCCTATTACTTTGGTTTCTCTATCAACCTTATTACCCTGATGGCACTTATTTTATCAATTGGGCTGGTGGTCGATGATGCAATAGTGGTGGTGGAAAATATTTTTCATCACATTGAGTCTGGTGAAAAACCACTTTTGGCAGCCTATAAAGGCACGCGCGAAGTTGGCTTTGCAGTTGTTGCTACTACATTGGTTTTAGTGATGGTTTTTTTACCCATCTCCTTCATGGATGGCATGGTTGGTTTGCTATTTACTGAGTTTTCAGTGTTATTAGCGATGTCAGTTATTTTCTCATCACTGATTGCATTAACACTTACCCCGGTGCTTGCAAGTAAGTTACTTAAAAATAAAACTAAACAAAGTCGTTTTAATATTAAAGTAGAAGCGTTATTTGAAAAGCTTGAACAAAAATACCGTTGTTTAGTCAAAAAAGCAGTTCAATTTCGATTTGCAGCACCTTTTATTATCTTATTTTGTATCGTGGGCAGTTTTCTCTTAATGCAACAAGTACCATCGCAACTTGCACCACAAGAAGACAGGGGGGTGCTATTTGCCTTTGTGAAAGGCGCTGAGGGAACAAGTTATAACCGTATGAACGCCAATATGGATATTGTAGAGGAGCGCATTTTACCTTTGGTTGGAAAAGGCGTTATCAAATCGTTTAGTACTCAAGCGCCTGCATTTGGGGGTAATGCAGGCGATCAAACTGGTTTTGTGATCATGGTATTAGAAGATTGGCAAGATAGAGATGTAAATGTGCAACAAGCATTAGCGTTAATCAAAGATGCCTTAAAAGAGATTCCTGATGTACGTGTCTATGCCATGATGCCAGGTTTTAGAGGTGGTTCGAGCGAGCCAGTACAATTTGTTTTAGGTGGTTCAGATTATTCGGAACTTGAAAAATGGGCTCAGATTCTAAAACAAAAAGCGGAGAAAGCCGGTGTATTGCAAGGAGGCGACTTAGATTATTCTGAAAAAACACCTGAGCTGGTGGTGACAATGAATCAACAACGCGCTTCAGAACTGGGCATTAGTGTTGATGATATCTCAAGCACCTTAGAGGTAATGCTTGGCGGGCGCAGTGAAACGAGTTATATCGAACGTGGTGAAGAGTACGATGTTTACCTGCGTGGTGATGAAAACAGTTTCAATAATGTCAGTGACCTTAGCCAAATTTATATGCGCAGTGCAAAGGGGGATTTAATCAGCCTGGATACCATCACTGAAGTAGAAGAGGTGGCCTCTGCGAACAAGTTATCTCATTACAACAAGCAAAAATCGATAACCCTTAAGGGCAATTTAGGACAAGGTTATACCCTTGGGCAGGTACTTGATTTCTTGGATGAACAAGCGGTGAATACACTACCCGACGATATTTCTATTTCCTACGCAGGTGAGTCGAAGGACTATAAAGAGAATAGTAGTAGTGTGTTAATAGTCTTTGCATTAGCGTTGCTGGTGGCATATCTGGTGTTAGCGGCACAGTTTGAAAGTTTTATTAATCCGCTGGTAGTGATGTTTACCGTGCCGATGGGCGTATTTGGTGGATTTATCGGCCTCTACTTTATGCAGCAAGGGTTAAATATATACAGTCAAATTGGCATGGTCATGCTAATTGGCATGGTAACAAAAAATGGTATTTTGATTGTTGAATTTGCCAACCAGTTGCGTGATAAGGGACTCGAACTTGAACAAGCGATTATTGATGCTTCTGCGCGTCGTCTACGACCTATCCTGATGACGGCATTTACAACACTTGCAGGTGCAATTCCCTTATTATTATCAACAGGGGCGGGCGCTGAATCTCGAATTGCAGTGGGCACGGTTATTTTCTTTGGCATGGCCTTTGCGACATTAGTAACGCTCATCGTGATCCCTGCAATGTATCGATTAATATCAGGGCAAACTCATTCGCCTGGTTATGTAGAAGCGATGTTAGAAAAAGAGCAGGAAAATGAGTCGCTAAATCGTAGTTAAATTACGCTATTGTTGTTTTTATAAACAAATGGATAATAAATTGCGCCGATAAAACCCTGTTATGTAAAGTTTGTGGTATATTCCTGCTCAAATTTGTAGGTTAACAAAAAAATGGCCGATAGCATTCAGTCATTTAATTATCGCGCATTTGATTTAGATCTTACTTAAAATAACTAAGTCAGTGTAATATTGCGAAAATTTTTGAATAAGTCTCTGTAATAAGAAGGAATAATTATGTTGTATGGATTTGATGTTGGCGGCACTAAAATCGCTTTTTGTGTTTATGACTATGAGCTGAACTGTCTTTTTGAAGATCAAACACCAACACCGCATGATTATGCTTCTTTTATCACAATTATCACTGACATGGTTCGTCAAGCTGATGCCAAATTTGCAGTTAAAGGTAAAGTCGGTCTTGGTTTTCCTGGTGCAATCAATCCTGAAGATATGACGCTCAATTGTGCAAATGTACCTGCTATTAAAGGTCGTCCACTGATTCATGATCTATCTGTTTCCCTCGAGCGTGATATCAAGCTTGAGAACGATGCAAATTGTTTCTTATTGTCTGAATGTTATGGTGGTAGTGCAGATGGTTGTGCAACGGTATTGGGCGTAACGCTCGGTACTGGTGTTGGTGGTGCTCTATTTATAAATGGTGACATCTTGACGGGCAAAAACTCTTTTGCCGGTGAAATCGGTCATTACCCATTACCTGCAACATTGCTGAAAAAATACCCTGATTTACCTGATCTAACCTGTGGTTGTGGACGTCAAATGTGTTTAGAACTTTATGTTTCGGGTACTGGTCTTGGTAATTTATACAAACATTATGCAAAAGAGCCATTAAAAGGCCCTGCAATTTTAGAAAAATTCCGTGCTGGTGATAAAACAGCAAAGAAAGTGGTTGATATCTACTTTGATATTTTAGCTGCTGGTGTTGGTACTGCAATGATGGTACTAGACGCTGACGCGATTGTATTTGGTGGCGGTTTATCTAAGTTTGAAATTCTTGTAGAAGAGTTTACAAAACGTCTGCCTGAACACCTATTAAATAATGTTCAACTGCCGATCGTTGTTAAAGCAAAATTTGGTGGTGAAGGTGGCGTGCGTGGTGCTGCTTTGCTTAACCACGAAAAATAGTTTCTCAGAAACGTAAGTTTATGAAGGCGATGATTAGTAACTTTTCATCGCCTTTTTTGATCGCCACTATTTCTCTTTAAATACTGCACAATCTAGGCTTAAATAGATCGACAAAACCGTTCAATCCTTATAAATTAGCCCGCTAACACTTTTCTCATAACTTTGTCTAAAAATCGCACATAAAGGATCCTCTATGGCTCAGCAAGCCTATCAATTACTGCGTATCAT
>Ga0105355_10004570_pt1 | contig 11846 bp, 12 predicted proteins | sample GOMGulsemesocosm_2_FD_83508 | JGI IMG/M metagenome (GOLD analysis project Ga0105355, IMG submission 83508) | Methane-oxidizing microbial communities from mesocosms in the Gulf of Mexico - GOM9C Gulf of Mexico | ecosystem: Environmental > Aquatic > Marine > Cold seeps | place: Gulf of Mexico... | reverse complement strand
TGAGGCTGCTAAACAATTAGCAGAGTCTAAAAACAAAGATGGTTGGTTAATTACATTAGATTATCCTAGTTATATACCATTTATGACCTATGCAGATAATAGAGCATTACGTAAAAAACTAGCAATAGCTTTTGGAGCAAAAGGTTTTAAAAACGACAAATTAGATAATCAACAACATGTGTTAGACATAGCTAGACTGCGTTTTGAACGTGCAAACTTATTAGGTTACACCACACATGCGCACTTTGTTTTAGAAGAGCGTATGGCACAGACTCCTGAAAAAGTAAATTCGTTTTTACAAGACTTATTAGTAAAAGCTAAACCTGCTGCTTTACGCGAATTTGCCCAATTAGAGCAGTTTGCAAAAGAACTAGACAACATCGATCAATTAGAAAAATGGGACTCTGCTTATTATTCAGAAAAATTAAAACAAAAACTATTTAATCTGGATGACGAGCAGCTTAAACCTTACTTCAAACTAGAAAATGTTATAGATGGTGCTTTTCAGGTGGCAAATAAATTATTTGGGCTTCAATTTAAAAAAATTGATACCATAGATAAGTACCATGAAGATGTTATGACGTATGAGGTTTTAGATGAAAACAATGAATTAGTCTCTATTTTTTATGCTGATTTTTTCCCTAGAGCTGGAAAACGAAATGGTGCTTGGATGACCTCTTATAAACCACAATTTATTAAAGATGGTATTAACCAAAGACCACACATATCTAACGTTTGCAACTTTACAAAACCAACTAAAAGCAAACCATCGTTATTAACCTTTAATGAAGTCACTACCTTATTTCATGAGTTCGGTCATGGATTACATGGTATGTTAGCTAATACCACTTACCCAAGTTTATCAGGAACTAGTGTGTTTTGGGATTTTGTAGAACTACCAAGTCAAGTTTTAGAAAATTGGTGTTATGAAAAAGAAGCTTTAGAGTTATTTGCTAAACATTATGAAACTGGCGAAGTCATTCCAATGGATTTAGTCCAAAAAATTAAAGAAAGTGCAACGTTTCAGGAAGGTATGCAAACCCTTAGACAATTAAGCTTTGGGTTATTAGACATGAGTTGGCATGGTGTAAATCCATCAGATATTACTAACGTTAAACAACATGAAAATAAAACCTTTAAAGACACTAATTTATATCCTGACGTAAAAGAAAACTGTATGAGTACTGCTTTTGCACATATTTTTCAAGGTGGTTACTCCTCTGGATATTATAGTTACAAATGGGCAGAAGTTTTAGATGCAGATGCTTTTGACTATTTTAAAGAAAAAGGAATTTTTAATAAAGACGTGGCCACTAAATTTAAAGATAACGTATTATCCAAAGGTGGTACAGAAAACCCAATGGTATTGTACAAACGCTTTAGAGGTCAAGAGCCTAAACCTGAAGCTTTACTTAAACGCGCTGGATTGATTAAATAATTTTAAACTACATAAAGCCATTTTTAACTATGTTTATAATGGCTTTTTTTATATCAAGAAAATAAACTTTCAATAATTATTGAAAGTTTAAAAATTATTAATATATTTGTATCATGGAATATCAAGAAGCAAAAGACAAATTTATTAGTACATGGGGAAGTTTAGGTTCACTTTGGGGAATCAATAAAGCTATGGCACAAATACAAGCGCTTCTTTTTATATCTACCAAACCATTATCAATGGAAGAGATTATGGAAGATCTTAAAATATCTAGAGGTAATACTAGCATGAATTTAAGACAATTGATGGATTGGGGAATTGTAACTAAAACGCTAGTTGCAGGAGAACGTAAAGAGTTTTTTACAACTGAAAAAGATGTACAAGAATTAGCCAGAATTGTTGCTGTAGAACGTAGCAGAAGAGAAATTAAACCTGTAGTCAAAGTTTTAGATGAAGTTTCAAGTATTAAAGATGATGGTACAGCAAAAACAAAAGAACTAATCAAACAGACCAAAGCATTACACGAGTTAACAGAAACTATGGACGTGATGATAAATAAACTAGTAAATCAAAAACAAAACTGGATTACCAAATCTTTACTTAAACTTTTTAAATAAAAAAATTTAAAATTAACTTTCAATAATTATTGAAAGTTTAAAACACTTAATAACTATGAAAACAGTATTTAACATCAACAAATTTCTAGTCATCGCAACTAGTATTTTATACTTAACCATTTATTTAGGATTATATGCTCAAATATTACTTGGAGCTGTTCAATTACTAAGCGCTTTAGGCATCCTTTTTCTTTGGAAACACTACAATATTGATCAACAGAAGCATATTATACTGTATTGGATTTTAACACTGTGTTATGGTTTAGGTTGGTTAATCGTTAAAGATTTAAATGGATTATTCTTAATTGTTTTACTTATAATCATAATTCCAATGAGTCTTGCGTATTACTTTACTTGGATATTAAACAATCTTAAAAATACTCAACTATGAAATATCAAATTCCAAATTGGCTAATAATACTTGCTGGATGTGGTCAGATATTTACAGCATTAATTTATCCGTATATCAGACACCAAGTATTTGATTGGTACAATGATGTTAAACAACTTAAACCTTTAAATCAAGAAATAGCTAAAACTTATGGTCGTTATATACAAGGTTTAAATTTTTGTTTTGGATTGATTGCAATACTAATTCCAACAGATTTAAAAAACGGAAGTCACTTAGCTTTAGCACTAACCACATTAATAGGCATGTATTGGATTGGTAAAGTTGCCACTCAAATTGCTTATTACCCTATGTATCAAATACCTCAAAAAACGATATTTAAAATAGGTAGTTATTTTATGAATACTCTATTTGTAAGTTTTGCAATAATATACACTTGGTTATTTATCTTAAACCTACAAACAATTATAAGCTAATTTCAATGAAAAATCTTTATAATATTAATAGTTGGGCATTTATAATTTGTGTCTTGATAAGCTTTACTATTTATGGAGCCATAATAGCATTACCCATATTAGGCATTATTCAAATTATTATAAGTGTAAAAATTGCAATTAATTTTAAACAACTACCAAAGTCAATTAAAATATCAAGCTTTATCTATTTGCTTAGCGTCGCAATTGCATTAATTGTCGTCAAAATAATAGTATTAAATCAATTACTAATCTTTTTTATTTGGTCATTAATGGCTATCATATTGGCTGGATTTCATTTAGCAATAACACGTTTAATTATAAATTACAATACAAAACTTAGCCAAATTATAGAGTAATAGTAAGTCATTATACAAATACAACCCTAAGTACTACTTAAAAAGGTTATTTAAATACTATATAAATGGTTAATTTTTATGATTAAGCTAATCAAGAGTATGGGTTTTGGATATTCCAAACCTTTAAAACAGATTGCTTAAAAAGGCTATTTTTAAGCTTTTGTTATAGGTTTAGACATTTATAAGTTTTGGTTACAACATTATTTGTATGTAAAAAAACGTAATTACTTAATTGTATTTTTAGTATTTTTAACCCGAAAAAGAAATCTTAAACATGTCAGATCACAAAATTAATCCTAACAAATGGATAGATTTATACAGCGACTACCTCTTTAATTACACCATTACACGTGTAAATGACAGAGCAATAGCACAAGACTTAGTGTCTGACACTTTTCTTGCTGGTTTAAAAAGTATGAAAAATTTTAAGGGTGAAGCTAGTGAGCGCACATGGCTGGTTTCCATCTTAAAAAGAAAAGTCATTGATCATTATCGTAAGATAAATTCTAATAAAGGTAAAGCAGAAGTTAGAATGTCTTATAATGCTGATAGCGAAACTGAAGGCGACTGGTTAGAAGAGCGCGTTGCAGACCCTTTTGACAAAACTGCAGAAGACCAAATTGAAAACACTGAATTAGCTAGCGCAATCGATGATTGTCTATCAAAATTACCAAAAAAGCAAGCTCAGATATTTGAAATGAAAACCATTTTAAATTATGAAACCGAAACAATCTGTAATGAATTAGAAATAACTGCGTCTAATCTGTGGGTAATCATCCACAGAGCAAGAACTGCTATGGCAGGCTGTTTAGAAAAAAATTGGTTTTAATTATGTTTATGAAAAAATTTATGATTTCTTGTGAGGAATCAGGTCACATCTGCGATAAAGCTCAATATAAAGAGGCTTCTATTATTGAGAAAGTGAAATTTAAATTTCACACATTAATGTGTGCAGTGTGCAGACAACACTCTAAAAACAATACCAAGTTAACACAATTAATAGATTCCATAAAAGGCAATCAATTATCTATATCCGAAAAAAAAGAGCTTAAATCTTCTTTTGATAAAGAATTACAGAAGCATCAATAGCATCCATATTACAGGCAACGCTTCAACCCAAAACGACGTATAATATGCATTTCTATCTTCATTAGCAAAATAGATAAATACACACAAAATTATACTTATTACACACTGAAACAACAATCCAGTTGCATCAATATTATCTTTAAAATATTCTACAAAATAAAATAGTAGTACTAATACATAACCTAACCGTTTAGTGTTTTTTACACCAATTTTTTGTGGTATAGTCGCTAATTTTAAGCTATCATAGTTTAAATCTCTAATCTCAAAAGGCAACATTAATGCAATAACTAGAATAAAATTTTGGATTATTGTAATAATAGCATCTTGACTAAACATACCATTATTATTAAAAACAGGCAAAATAACGGTCACTCCACACCAAACTAAAGCAATAACATACACCTTTAAACCACTAATATCCCTTAAGTTTTGTTGCGTGTCTAAATACCATTTTTTTGGTAAAAAAGGGATGGCGTATAAAAAGGTAACCATACCAAAACCGGTAATTAGCAATAAGCTGTTATTTTGTAATTGCAAAGCATAATAACACATCAAGCCAAAACAAACTAATGAAAACACTTGGATAACCTTTAACCAATTAGCTAAACTCCTGTGATGCCATTTGGCAATACCAAAATACTTCACAAAATTGTAACCAGTGATTGTTGCAAAAAAATTAAAATAAAGGATGGTCGCGTCACCATTTATGTTCAACTTTTTTAAAGTAATCCAACTTAAGGCATACACTGCTAAAGCAACATGTATGCTACTATTTATGTAAAAATCTAAAAGCTGTTTTAAAACCTTCATTAGACAAAAATAATTAATCTGTTAATAAAGCAGCCGATTAGTTGAAAACTTTCAATTTTTAACAAAATATTACTATTAGTTTTCGTTAATTTTGCAAACATTAAAAAACAACTATATTTTTTCTCAAACCTTGTAAAAAAGGTAAATAACAACACAACACAAATGAACACAAACGCTTTCGCATTACGTCACATTGGTCCAAGAGAAAATGATCAAAAACTAATGCTTCAAACAGTAAACGCAGATACTATTGAACAATTAATATCTGAGACTGTTCCTGCTAACATTCGTCTTAAAAAAGACTTAGATTTAGATGAAGCTATGACAGAATATGAGTATTCAAATCATATTAATAACCTGTCTAAACTTAACAAAACTTACAAAACTTATATTGGTTTAGGATATCATCCAACTATTTTACCAGCTGTTATACAACGTAACATTCTAGAAAATCCAGGTTGGTACACAGCTTATACACCTTATCAAGCCGAGATTGCTCAAGGTCGTTTAGAAGCTTTACTTAACTTCCAAACCATGATTACAGACCTAACAGGAATGGAGTTAGCAAATGCGTCTTTATTAGACGAAAGTACTGCTGCTGCAGAAGCCATGAGCTTACTATTTGCTGTTAGAGAACGTGATCAAAAAAAAGCTGGTGTTTCTAAATTTTTTGTAAGTGATGCCATATTACCTCAAACCCTATCTTTATTACAAACTCGTGCTACTCCAATTGGTGTAGAACTTGTCATTGGAAAAGAAGCCGAGTTTGATTTTAGTACAGACTTTTTTGGAGCAATACTGCAGTATCCAGGTAAAGATGGTCAAATTACAGATATCAAAACCTTTATTGAAAAAGCTAACGCAAATAATATTAAAGTAGCTGTTGCTGCAGACATTTTAAGCTTAGTAAAATTAGAAGCTCCTGGTAAATTTGGTGCAGATGTTGTCGTTGGTACTACACAACGCTTTGGTATTCCAATGGGTTATGGTGGACCACATGCAGCTTATTTTGCAACTAAAGAGGCGTACAAACGTGATATTCCTGGACGTATAATTGGTGTAACCAAAGATGCAAATGGTAACAGAGCCTTACGTATGGCTTTACAAACTAGAGAGCAACATATAAAACGTGATAAAGCAACTTCTAACATTTGTACAGCACAAGTATTATTAGCGGTTATGGCTGGTATGTACGCAGTATATCATGGACCAAAAGGGTTAACTTTTATCGCAAATAAAGTACATAATGCAACCACTACTCTAGCTAATGCTTTAACTACAATGGGAATCGAACAGTTAAATACTGAGTTTTTTGATACCATTCAACTTAAAGCAAACGCTTCAAAAGTAAAAGCAATTGCCGAAAATAACGAAGTCAACTTCTACTATCCTAATGACAATACAGTAACAATATCTATCAACGAGACGACTTCTGTAAAGGATATAAACGAGATTATTTCAATTTTCGCTGAAGCGGAAGGAAAGCCTGCTATCACAATAGACAGTTTTACTGAAGCAAACAATATTCAAGACACATTACAACGTCAATCGGCATTTTTAACACTAGACGTATTTAACACGCATCATTCTGAAACCGAATTAATGCGTTACATCAAAGGATTAGAACGTAAAGATTTAGCCTTAAACCACTCCATGATATCTCTTGGATCTTGCACAATGAAGCTAAATGCAGCTTCAGAAATGCTACCATTAAGTTCTCCTAATTGGGGAAGCATTCACCCTTTTGTTCCAGTAGATCAAGCTGAAGGTTACCAAAAAATGCTTAAAGCATTAGAAGATCAATTAACTGAAATCACTGGTTTTGCAGGCACCTCTTTACAACCTAACTCTGGCGCTCAAGGTGAGTATACTGGATTAATGGTTATTAGAGCGTATCACGAATCTAGAAACGATCATCACAGAAATATCTGCTTAATACCAAGTTCTGCACACGGAACCAATCCTGCAAGTGCAGTAATGGCTGGAATGAAAGTTGTTGTTACTAAAGCTGATGAAGATGGTAATATTGATGTAGAGGATTTACGTGAAAAAGCAGAATTACACAAAGATAATTTAGCTGCCTTAATGGTAACCTACCCATCAACACATGGTGTTTATGAGTCTGGAATTAAAGTTATCACACAATTAATACATGATAATGGTGGTCAAGTCTACATGGATGGAGCCAACATGAATGCACAAGTTGGATTAACTAATCCTGGAAATATTGGTGCAGACGTTTGTCACTTAAACTTACACAAAACCTTTGCTATACCTCATGGTGGTGGTGGACCAGGTGTTGGACCAATTTGTGTTGCTAAACAATTAGTACCATTTTTACCTGGTAATCCTGTTGTAAAAACTGGTGGAGACCAAGCTATAACTGCTATTTCTGCTGCACCTTTTGGATCTGCTTTAGCGTGTTTAATATCTTATGGTTACATAAAAATGTTAGGAGCTGAAGGATTGAAAAAATCAACCGAAATAGCTATACTTAATGCTAATTATATCAAACACAGACTACAAGGTGCTTTTGAAACTTTATATTCTGGAGAACAAGGTCGCGCTGCACATGAGATGATTATAGATTGTCGTCCATTTAAAGAGCATGGTATTGAAGTTGTTGATATTGCAAAACGTTTAATGGACTATGGTTTCCATGCTCCAACAGTATCTTTTCCGGTTGCAGGAACCATGATGATTGAGCCAACAGAAAGTGAAAGCAAAGCTGAAATGGATCGTTTTTGTGACGCTATGATTTCTATTAGAAAAGAAATTGATGCTGCAACTAAGGATGACGATAATAATCCGTTAAAAAATGCACCACATACTTTAGCGATGTTAACAAGTGATGAATGGTTATTACCATACTCTCGTGAGAAAGCAGCTTATCCTTTGGACTACGTGATAGACAACAAGTTCTGGCCATCAGTACGTCGTGTAGACGATGCTTATGGAGACCGTAATTTAATCTGTACTTGCGCTCCAATTGAAGCATATATGGACGCTAACTAAGCGTTGGACATCGTAAATAATTAACCAATAAAATTGCCTTTAGTTTTTAACTGCTTATCTTAGCAGTTAAACAATTAAAGGCAATCCTTTTTTTATGAATATTAAAATTATTGGAACAGGAAGTTACATTCCAAGTACTATTGAAAAAAATGAAGATTTTTATAATCATGAGTTTTTAAATGCAGATGGATCAAAAATAAATAGCCCAAATGAGGTAATTGTTGATAAATTTAAAGCCATTACTGGTATTGAAGAAAGACGTTACATAAAACCAGAATTATTAAATTCTGATATTGCATTTTATGCAGCTGAAAAAGCAATTGCTGATGCTAAAATTGACAAAGAGACTTTAGATTATATCATCGTTGCACATAATTATGGTGACATTAAACATAATACAGAACAAAGTGATACTGTTCCAAGTATAGCTTCACGCGTTAAACATTTATTACAAATTAAAAACCCAAAATGTGTGGGTTACGACCTACTATTTGGATGTCCAGGTTGGATTGAAGGTGTCATACAAGCCAATGCTTTTATTAAATCAGGCCTAGCTAAACGCTGTCTAATTATTGGTACAGAAACACTCTCTAGAGTTGTTGACAAACATGATAGAGACTCCATGATTTATAGTGATGGTGCAGGTGCTGTAATTATTGAAGAGACTAATGATGATAGCGGAATTATTGCGCATGAGTCTGCTACTTATGCATTAGATGAAGCTCATTTTATCTTTTTTGGAGAAACCAACAATTTAGACTCCACTAGTCAACGTAGATACATTAAAATGTATGGTCGTAAAATTTACGAATTTGCATTAACCAATGTACCATTAGCGCTTAAATCATGTTTAGAAAAAAGTGGCTACAATGTAAATGATGTCAAAAAAATATTGATCCATCAAGCTAACGAAAAAATGGACGAAGCTATTGTCAAACGTTTTTATAAGCTACACGATATGAAAATGCCAGAAGGCATTATGCCAATGAGTATAAATACGCTTGGTAATTCTAGCGTAGCAACTGTACCTACATTATATGATTTAATCCTAAAAGGCAAACTAAAAAACCAAGAGATTAATAAAGGTGATGTAATACTTTTTGCCAGTGTTGGTGCAGGTATGAATATTAATGCTATAGTATATAAACAATAAAGATTCAGTATTAATTTCTGAACAAAAAAAACATTTTTGTGTACGAACAAACTTTTCCGCATAAACGCTTTAAACTAACCTATCAATTTTTAGAAAAACACATTTCTAAATCTGAAACAATTTTAGACTTAGGAGTAGAAAACCCATTTACTAAAATTTTAAAAGACAATAATTTTATTGTTGAAAACACAACAGGTGAAGATCTAGATTTTGATACAACTACCATTAAAAACTCCAAAGCAACAGTTGTTACAGCTTTTGAGATTTTTGAACATTTATTAAATCCATTTACTGTTTTACAAAGTATAAAGGCAGACAAATTAGTAATTAGCGTACCACTTAAATTATGGTTTTCTTCGGCTTACCGAAGCAAAACAGATCCTTGGGATAGACATTATCACGAGTTTGAAGATTGGCAATTAGATTGGTTATTAGAAAAAACAGGTTGGAAAATTATTGATAAACAAAAATGGACTAACCCTACTAAAAAGGTTGGAATCAGACCTATTTTAAGATGGTTTACACCTAGATATTATATTATTTATGCTGAAAAAGCTTAAATAAAGCTAACTTTAAATTCTAATATTTTCTATTGTGAATTTCAGTATAATCATTCCTGCGCATAACGAAGCTTCGTCCATTGGACTAACATTGCAATCACTAGTCAATCAAACGTTGCCTCCTAAACAAATTGTGGTGGTTAATGACAATTCTACTGACAACACCAAAACTATTGTAGAAGACTTTCAAAAACAGTACAATTTTATTGATTTAGTCAATGTGACTTCATCTGACAAGCACTTACCAGGAACTAAAATAATTAACGCCTTTTATAAAGGCTATCAGGTTACAAACAAAAGTTATGATGTGATTTGTAAATTTGATGCCGATTTAATTTTTCCTTCAAATTATTTAGAAACCTTAGCCTTTCATTTTAATAAAAACGCATCCATTGGTATGGTTGCTGGCTATTGTTATATCGAAAAGAATAACGACTGGGTTTTAGAATCTATTACTGGTAAAGATCACATAAGAGGAGCGCTTAAAGCCTACCGAAAAGATTGTTTTGAAGCCATTGGACAATTAAAAAAATCAATGGGTTGGGATACTATTGACGAGCTTTTAGCAAAGTATAACAACTGGTCTATTGTCTTAGACGAAAGTTTACATGTTAAGCATTTAAAACCTACAGGAGCTAGCTACAATAAAGGTGCAAAACACCTGCAAGGCGAAGCCATGTATAAAATGCGTTATGGTTTTACACTGACGTTAATTACTGCTTTAAAAATGAGTGTAAAAAAGAAAAGCTTTAGATACTTTAAAGATTATATTGTTGGGTATTTGAAAGCCACAAGTAACAAACCTGAGCGCTTAATTACCAAGGCAGAAGGACGGTTTATTAGAAATTTAAGATGGAAAGGTGTAAAGCAAAAATTATTTTAAAAGCTCCATCCTTTATAACTGCTTGAAGCTTCTAGCCGATCTTCAATAGTATCATCTAATTCTGAAAAGAAATCAATACCTGTTAATTGTTCTATATGATCAACAGACGTTACAAATTTATATAAAGGCTGATCAGACTCGATATGTGGCAACAAAAAAGCAATCACTTTGGTATTACCGTTATTATTATCTATTAATACTTTATAAAACTGATTAGGAATAGATACCTCTTCCTCTCCTATTGTTTTTAATCCATTCTCCAAAAAACCTCCAGAAACGACAAAAACACCATCATACTTGCTAGCCCAATACCGTGTTTTTTGTTCTAACCTGTTCCAAATACCTGCGTTAAAATCGTGATTTTGAGGCGAGATGTTACTAGTTAAAAAAGTTTCGTCGTGCGCTTCTTTACTATATTTTCTATCTCCTGCTGGACAAAGATGCCCACGATCATAACCCGAATTTTTATAATTACGCCAATGTGCAGCACCAGTTTTTACAGCATTGTCAACTTCAAAATAAGGACGTTTATAATCTGCATTACTTAAATGAGATTTTTTAAGCTCATAAGCCACCCATTCTGCTTGCTCGTGTGGCTCGCTATAACTTAAACTATAACCACTATGATGTACAATTTGTCCTGTTGTACTTGTTGGTAAAAAGTATTGGTTTGTATTAGTTTTTACTGTTGCTCCATTTGTAACAGTTTCAACTTTTTCTTGAGTATCTAAATAGTTATTTACTCCATAGGAAGCAATAAGTACTAATGCGGTTAATATAGAATACTTAGTTTTATTGGACATTAACGTTTAATAAATTTAAGATTAACCAACTGTCCATTAGCCTTTGTGATTTTAGCAATGTAAACTCCTGAGTTTATGTTTGACAAATCAACTTCCTGAGATTCAAGAGTATTTATTGTTTTAACATTTTGACCTAATAGATTAAATATATTCAGGTTTTTAATACTATTCAGGTTTTCTAATTCTTTAAATACTAAAGCATTTTTAAAACTATCAAAATAAACAAAGGATTGTGTGGATACAAAATCTTCAGTAGATAGGGTTTCTGATGATTGATATACAATAGAAAATCTAGAC
>Ga0105355_10004563_pt1 | contig 11853 bp, 10 predicted proteins | sample GOMGulsemesocosm_2_FD_83508 | JGI IMG/M metagenome (GOLD analysis project Ga0105355, IMG submission 83508) | Methane-oxidizing microbial communities from mesocosms in the Gulf of Mexico - GOM9C Gulf of Mexico | ecosystem: Environmental > Aquatic > Marine > Cold seeps | place: Gulf of Mexico... | reverse complement strand
CTTTATGCAGAGGGCATGATTGACGCGAGCGAATGGAAAGCGAATCGGTTTAGGTTGATGTAACGAGCCAAACATAGATTAATGCCGTCATTTACGGCTATCCCTCCTGAAACTAAAGATCACCAAACCAGTGCGAAATTAAGTTTTCAATTTAAGCGGTAAGCACCAAAGTTTAAGCGGTGTTTTAAGGCTTATAAGTGACATTTTGATCCAACATCTTTTTTGGCTGCGCATTATGTAGTGGTTCATTGAATTTGGCCTCCCAATTGGAGTTTTTTTGATCTTGAGATAAATTCAGCGATACAAAAAGCTAATAACATACCTGAAAATATACTTAACTAAGCCATCTTAATTCAACTCATCATGTACAAGCCGCATCAACAATCGCTTTACAATGAATTTCAGTGGTCGAAAATAATTTAATTGGTAATGATTTAACATTTTTCATTAATAAAGGGATCTCTGTACAGCCTAAAATAACACCTTCGGCTCCATTTTCATTCAAACTCATGCATATGTTCACAAATAAATTTTCTGTTTCTTTAGTAAACTTACCAAGTACTAATTCAGACATTATTTTTTCATGCACAAGTTTCTTTTCGGCTTCACTAGGGGTGTGAACGATGATATTTCTTTCAAGAAGCTTATCTCTATAGAAATCACCTTCCATTGTCTTCATTACACCAAGTAGACCAACATTCGTTATATTAGCATCTGCGACTTCTTTGGCTGTCGAGTTTGCAATGTGGACAATGTCCACATTACAAGCCATCTTAATAGCAGGTTCAAAACGATGAACACCATTCGCACACAAAGCTATAACGTCTGCACCACCATTACGCAGTACATCAACAGCCTCAATTATCATTTTTTCACACAGTTTTTCTGATGAATCTAATTGTGCCATTTCAAGGAATCTACTTTCATCCAGACTCTCAAGTAATATATGAGCAGAATGATGTCCACCTAACTTGACTCGAACCAATTCATTTATTAATCTATAATATTCAGCAGTCGATACCCAGCTAAGGCCGCCGACAAGACCAATTTTTCTCATTTAAAATTCCCTCTTCAATCAAATCTAAATAATGTGTTTATTATGCATTCGCATAGTGAACTAGACTACGTCATCAAATACTTTTTATCGAGGATAAATCGTCCCTGAGCTGTCTATTGAACATACAGGTGATAACACGCGTAACAACGACATTTGGATTTTACCACTCAGGAAAAGCGCCTCTAACGCTTATTTTATACCTTAATCGCGACTTTTAGATGCTATTTTGGAAAATAATTTCGCACGATTACAGGGAAAGGATGTTTCAACTAAATTTTATTGAAAGATTGGTTTTCTAGCCAATCTAGGTTCAATAAGCCTTATCCACAATTACAGTGGATAAATCAGGTATAACAAGATTCGGTTCTGTCGCAAGTTGACGAAGTGAACTGATATATTGATAATACAGCTTTGCAATAACGGAGTATCATCAACATGGGGATTAACTTTTCAGGCCGACATTATCCATCGGATATTATCATGATAGCTCTGCGTTATTACCTGCTTACAAACTCAGTTATCGTGAAATAGAAGAGATATTCGCAGAGCGTAACATTCATTTTGACCACTCAACTTTAAATCGTTGGGTTATCAAATATGCACCTCAACTTGAAGCCCGATTTAGAAAAAGGAAGCGTAAAGTTGCTAGTTCATGGCGAATGGATGAAACGTATATAAAAATAAAAGGTAAGTCAGTCTATTACTATCGCGCTGTTGATAAGCATGGCGATATCATTGATTTTTATTTGAGTGAACGACTTGATGAGCCCGCAGCACAGGCATTCTTTGAAAAGAGATAGGCAGTAGTGGATTACCAGATAAAGTTGTCATTGACCAAAGTGGTTCAAATATCGCCGCGCTAGATACCATCAATGTACGTCTTTGGTTATCTGGATATATGCTTTCAATGATTGAAGTGCTCACGGTTAAATACCTCAATAATATAGTTGAGCAAAACCATCGAAAAGTGAAAGGTAAAATGCACCAATGCTTGGGGTGGAAATCCTGGGCTGGCGCCAAATCAACATTAGCAGGTGTTGAGCTTTGCTCTACGTTCAAGCAAGGCCAGATGATCGAGACTGAAAATATGACGCCATGGGAGCAGTTTTATTCTTTAGCAGCATAACTGCATCTGAGGAAAAGAAACCCTTCATTTAGAGCTGCCTTATTTGAGTTTGCGACAGAACCCTATATTGCCGTAATTGTGTGCGCGAATTCATCAAGATTTGCAAGCGGCTGGTTATGCTTGCTATTTAGCCACCGCTTACGTAAAAAATATATAGCTTTATCGTCATAATTAATACGTGATAACTCAAGTTGGTATTAACGATACTACAAAGTATCAGTCTACGTTAGATGAGCATAATTAAACCTAATTCTGGAAGTTGCTTTTTCGGCATTCTCACTAGCTTGATTTGCATTATTCCCTGTGGCAATAACAAAACCGTATCGATTAAAAGAATTAGCTATTGGCTTAATTGTATCGCCTTCTTGACAATGTAGTTCAATTTCAACCACATCTGGTGAATGCTTTACAGTATTATATCCATCTATTGAAGTTAGCTTGCCAACTTTTGGATTAAAAAATCGTATAGATGCAGCACGTTGATTGCTAACAGTCTCTTCAATTGGTTTGCACATATTTAAAGGCCAAAGTATTGATAGTTCAACTAAGTCAATTCCGGTACTTAATTTCACCAGTGAAGATATCCTATCTCCACCAATACGATTATGAGTTTCGATTATACGAATTGTATCATTTTCAACCTTTATTTCAGTGTGAGAAGGACCATCTTTGAGTCCTATGATATCTAAAAATTTTGAAACGTAGCTTTCAATATGTTTTCTTTTCCGATCACTGATGGCAGCTGGTATACAATGACCAACCTCAGTAAAGTTTACTGAGGTTTCACCACCTAAAAGTTTTTTTTCAGTTATAGAAATAAGCTCATTCTTCCCATTGAATGAAAAACACTCTACGGAATATTCATCTCCAAGTATGTATTGTTCTGCTATTAAATCAGAGTATGATTTAATAAGACTTAAGTCGGAAGCTTTATTGATTTTATGAACACCCTGACTTCCTACACCACTTTGAGGTTTAACTATAAATGGAAATCCATAATTTTCAGAAAATTTAATTAAATCTTCAGGAGTGCTAGGTTGAGAGAATGGAATTGAATAATCATCAAAAGATGATAAAAAAATCCTCATTTTAATCTTGTCATATATTAACTCGATAACTTCAGAGGGAGTGCACTTAAGACCTAAATATTCAGAAGCCTTTGTAACTAATGGTAAGGCTTTCTCTGTAAGAGTTATTATCGCATCTATTGGTGTAGCTTTATGGACACCTTCTAAAATGTTATATAGATTATTAGTGTTTAAATAATCAAATAATAACAATGAGTGATACCGTTCGTCACTATAATTAGATTTATTCTCTGGTTTATCGACAATAGTGCATTTTATATTGTTTAGATTTACACAATCAATCATTGCACTGTGTGGACTAATTAAAACTACATGTTTATGCATAATGTACCTCATTATTAGTTTTAGGTCGCAATAAAGAAAGCAAAGACAGAATTAATGACATTATTGTTAAAATAGCCCATACAGATATATCTTGCTCTTCATTGGAGTATAAATATGTTCCTATATAACTGCCGAATAAACCGCCAAATGCTCCAGCTAAGCTCATAATTCCAAATGTAGTTGCAATCATACCGTCTTTGACATTAGTTGCTTCATAATCAAGTCTAATTTGAAATATTATCTCTGCGAATGAAAATATAATGACTGACAAAAATAAAGCTAAATAAGATGTTTCAAGAGTAGATAATAATAAAAAACTTATGGAGAAAGCAATAAAACCAATCATCAAAGAAAAATTATTATTTTCTTTGCATGTCCATCTAGATATAGGCATTTGGAAAAAAACGACTATTAAAGCATTTAAAATGAAAATTAATGAAACAATGTTTTGCCCAAACAACTCCTTACTAAACATAGGGATTGTTATTTCTATTTGCATATATAGAACCATGAATATAAACATAAACACGGAGATACTAATCATTAACTTATTTTTAAGTAACTGATTAAAATCACTAAATCGTAAGAGGTTAGTAGTACAACTATTTGGCTTATATTTAAGCTTAAGGTTTAAAAGTAAGAGAAATGAAAATATAACCCCTACTGATGAAAATAACCATATAGGAGATACTTCAAAAACAATCAACCCTATGACAGGCCCAATCGCCACTCCAATGTTGGAAAAAATCATTCTAGCTGATAACACTTCAACTTTATTATCACTGTTACATTTATCAATAAGAAAAGATTTAGCCGCAGGTAGATATATACTACTACCCAAGCCAATCAAAGAGCATGCGACGATAAGGAGATAAAAGTTTGTAACGTATCCGACAAGGATATAGCCAGGAATCCTAATCGCTAATCCTAATAACATAGTTTTTTTCACGTGAACGAAATCAGATAATAGCCCACCGAGAAGAGAACCAGCTTTTTGACACCAAAAAGCTATACCAACAATAATCCCGACATCGACAGTTGAAACTGTGTTCAACTCATTTAGATAAATAGCTAAGAAAGGTATTACCATAAATATTCCAACGTTGCTAAGCAACGTGGTGATTAGAACAAGCTGAATCTCAGCGTTGTAATTTCTAAAAAGTTTTAACACTATTCCTCCATTAATATTTGTATTTTATTTGCCTCTGATAACGCGTTTAATAGCGCTACTTCAGAGTTGGCAGCTTCAGTTAAGAGAATCGCGACACAAGCTGATTGATCGTGGAGGTTTTCTATCTTCTTCCCTATTTTTGCACAAGGATATATAGTAGTAGTCTTATGATTGATATTCCTTTCATTATAATTAGCAAAACTTCCTTTAGTATTCGCGTAAATAAATACTTGTCCTAAAGATTTCTTCTTAACTAACTCCATTGAAAATATCTCTGGGCGAACCCCTAAAGCAATTTCAATAAATGCTTTGTAAATATTGTAATCGAATGCTTGGCACAAAGCTTCTCCGATCTGAACTCCACCTAATCGTGGGTTAACTTCAACGACTTCAAGGCTATCATCGGTAACAATAAACTCTGTATGAGCAAAACCATCAGTATATGATATTGCTGAAAGCACACTTTTTATCCAAGGTTCTACGTGTTCCAATCCGTTTTTTTCAATATCTAATGGTAAGGATATTGCTTTTTCCATAAACAGAGGAATGTCAGATAAAACTCTACTCGAAACAGAGATTAGTTTTGTTTCACCTTGGTAACTTACCGTTTCAGCGCTGTACAGTGTCCCTTTGAAATAGCTCTCAACAAGAACTAATTCTAGGTTAGATTTATTTTTTATTGTTTCAATTACACTGTAAAATTCTTCATCACAATCTGCAAACCAAACGTGTTTTGATCCTGTACCACTAGGATCTTTGATTATAACTGGATAATCAATATTCGATGTGTTGAAAGCTTCATGCACTTTGACTAAGGATTGTTTGCCTTTTGATAATCCTTTTTTTGAAAGGACTTCTCGTAACATTGACTTATCTCTACATATAGTAGTTGATTTTGGGTTTTGTCCTTTACAGCCTAATATCTCTGATATTTCTCGAACGCTATTAGTCCAAGTATCTGTGAGGTTAATTATTCCGCCAAAATCTTCAATACTTGTACAATAATTAATAATGTCATCTTGATTAAATGTATTTAGTTTAATCAATTTTAAATTTGAGCTATCAATTTTATCTAATTCATAAAAATAAATATCAGGATTGTATGTTAAGAGGTGCAACGTTACATTAAGTTCTTCAGCAGCCTTTACAAGTCTACCCAGCCCAAACGTTAATGCTTCTACAAGAACAAAGTTCATATTAATTCCTCAGATATTATTTTTTTATTTTCACAAAAAGTAGTTAGTTTTTCTTTAGTACCGCGTTCCCATGCAACTCGTGACCACGGTAATGAAAGTTCTTCAGCTTGGGTTATATGTTTAGGTTTAAGTTTATCGACTGCTAGGCCCTCTTTATAGCGGGTGAATACATCCGTAACGTAACGGTGTCCTGTGTCCGGTGCTATTATCAGACATGGCACGTCAGGTTTTAATCGTGCTTCTCTATTACCAACGCAATAACTTCCACCGCTCGATAGGCCAGCAAAAATACCGTATTTTTTCATCAGTTCTATTGTGCCACTCAAGCAATAATCAAATGACAACCAATTTATTGAGTCGTAACAATCGTGTTTAACATTAAGAAATTCAATAGAGGTCCCGATACCTGCAATAATTATTTCTGGGTCATCTACATATTCAGCACCGAAAGTCATGCTACCAAAAGGCTGTAAACCACATAAGTTTACCGATACCCCTTTGTTTCTTAAATATGTTCCTACAGCACCTGTAGAACAACCCGAGCCTACACCACCAACAATTGTGATTTCTTTACAGTTAAGTTCTTCTATAATTAAATCGCTAAATTCCTCGTAGCCACCATAGTGAATATCATCATGGTATTGCTGCATCCAATAATGATCTGGATTTTGCTGCAGTATCATTTTAACCTTTTCGACTCTATACTTTTGATCAAGCTTTAAGCTACCCGCTGTCGGTACACCTTCAACAATTGCACCTAGTAGCTCTAGCTGTATTCGAATCGAGTCATCAACAGTTTTAGATGCAATGATATGACATTTCAATCCGAATTTATGACAAGCCAAAGCTAATGCGTAAGCATAAATACCACTCGAACTATCTATTAGTGTGGTGCTTTTATTTATAACGCCTGTATTGATAAGGTTTTCCACGGCATGTAAGGTGGAATAAATTTTCATGGATTCAAATCTTGCAACATATAAATTTGGTTCTAACTTTATAATATGAGGCTTTTTTATTGCGTCTGATATATGGTTGTACATTAAAATATTGTCCCTAAATTAACTTCTAATCCTTGTGATGAAATAAACTCTGTAGCTAATGATATATCCTGTTCATTAGGTTTTTCTGCGTATAATAAGCCTATAAGTGTCCCTGTATGAGCAATTATTAATCCGTTTGCATTTAAATTTTTATAATTTGAATGAAAAAACCAAAAGTTTCTTTTTGGTAATATGCCTTGAGATAAAATGGCGCTTTGAGTTGAATTGTCAATTATTTGGTGTATATCAGATAAGTGGAAAGCTTTTTGCACCTTATCAATTAGTTCTGAATAAAGTAGTTTATTTTTTTTATAATATTGAAGTAATACGTTTCTTGTTTCAGTTGTATCTACCTTTGTATTATCGGTTCCATAAATACAGTGGATTGTATTTTGGGGCTTATATATATCCACGAATGATTGATTTTGACTAAGATATAAACATGGAAAATCTATAAACACAGAATCAGAACGCTCTACATTTAAAGTTGCTTCAGTAATATCTTTAACGGTTAGAGTTCTATTTAATACACTGCTAACACAGCGTAAAGCAGACACGATGTCAGATGTAGAGCTCGACATCCCTGCTCCTATTTTTATATCACTTTCAAAAGTCCAAAAACCTTCAATATTATTTACACCTATTCTGTTGAAAAAATTATCAAGTGCTTTTTTAACTTTAAATTTATTAATATCTTCTAAATTGCATTTTTTACCAACAACAAGTTTTGTTTTTGTCGAGTTATTTGATAGCGCTGATATTATAGAAATATCCACAGAGTTTTTTTCAAAAATGGGACCTTGATATAACTCGCCTAATGTACCGCGGCATAGAGATGCGTACTCCATTTTGTTATTAACTTCGACCTCGTTGTAATGTTGCTTTTCCATTTTATTAATCCATTCTACTATTGCAAACTATAAATCACTCCAACTTGATAGTTGGCGTCCATACATTAAGGAGTGTTTAATGGCGAGGGTAATAATTTGTAACCACCCAGTGGTAACCAGATGGTGGTACATTAGTGTAATCGAGACTAATTCGCAACAAAAAACCAACGTAAAAACCAATAAAACTAACAGTTAAGCTGCATACGTTTCATTTTTTTAACATTTTTAAAGTTGAAAAAACTATATGAAATTAAGAGGTGGATTTGTGTTTTCAATCTATCTATCTAATGTTTTAACTGATGTGATAAGTATATAAAATCTTATATACCTACTAGGGTTGTAGAGATTATTTTTTGGGCATGGTTCAAATTCACTGAACACATGCAAGGCTATAAGGACACATTATTACTTTTAGTTTATGATCCTCACATCGTTCTTAATTGACACTATTTATTGACCATGAGCCAACCATTACCCAGCAAAATTCAGCCAAAGCGATTAACCTCAGAAACGAAAAAAGCGATAGCATTTAGCGCGGTAGAAGGGCAAACGATTACTGATATAGCTAAACAAAATCATGTAAGCCGTAACACTGTCTACGCTCAAAAAAGTAAAGCGTACCAAGCTATTAATAATGCCTTTGAGGATGCTAAACAAACTGAGGTTCTGTTCACTGTACCCATTACCAAGTCTTTGATTGAACAAATGGTTATTTGTTTGACATTGATAAATAAGTCCAGTTATAGAGATAGTCTACAATTTTTCACAGACATTTTTGATTACTCCATGTCTATTGGAAACATATTTAACATTTTAGATCGCACTGAAGAGACGGGAACTCAGATTAATAATAGCTATGATCTGAGTCTGCTTAAAGTCAGTGCTGCCGATGAAATCTTCCATCAAAATCAGCCCGTTTTAGCCGTCGTGGATATTTCATCTCGCTTTTGCGCCAAGCTGACGAAAGAAGATAGCCGTGATACTGATAGCTGGGGCGTAGCGCTGCTTGACATGATAGAGCAAGACTATCAGCCTAAGGTTAATATTAACGATCAAGCTCCTGGGCTCATCAAAGCCTTTGAAGATCAACTTCCCGAGACCGTTCTTCACTACGTTCATTTCCACCTGCTTAAGGCCTCTAAAGAGTTGGTGAGACACTTAAAAAATAGTAAAGAGTCTTCGATAACCGCTGCAATAAAACTTATATATAAAGAGGAAAAACAAAGAATTAAGGGAAAGCTAACAATATCATTATCAGAAGCGATTACCGCAGCATCTGCCGATATGCATCAGGCGGAAAGTCTCTACGAGCAAGTCAATACACTCTGCAGTTGGCTCCAATATGATGTACTGCAACACGCGGGTTTTAGTCCAGATGTTCGAGCTGATTTATATGATTTCATTATCGCAGAACTGTCTTTATTAAAGAGTGACAACAAAAAGCTTGATAGCTACATTCGGTCATTGGTTTTTCAAAAAACTCGATTATTAGCTGCAAGCCAGGCTCTTAATTACCGATTTGAAACCATTGCTCTTGAAAATCATGTCTCCCTCGAAGATGTTTGGCAAATATGCTACACCACTCGATTTGATATCAATGCTCATCGCTACCATCTTGATTCTCAGATGTTAGCAGATGTTCTTGGAGATGAATGTTACGATAAAGTTGAAGATGAGGTGTTGTTAGCTATGGCTGAAACGCCACGGTGCAGCTCAATGATTGAGAACTTTAACAGTCGCCTTAGACCCTTCCTAGATGACAGGAAACAAGTCACACAAAAGAAGCTATCACTGTGTCAGTTTATCCTCAACCATCGCCCGTTTCAGCGAAGTCACCATCTACACTTGGTCGGTAAGACACCAGCGGAAGCATTCACTAATAAGCCGCACCCACACTGGTTAGAAATGTTGGGTTACCAACAGTTCCAACAAGCAGCTTAAAAACCAGCTATTACAGAGCTATATTACGCCCATTGAGGGGGAGGTTTTCGCTTGCCTAATGTTCAGTAAAATGTGCGTTTTTTGAACCATACCACATGCGTTATGTGTAGTAATAGAATTATCATATTGTCTAATTCAAAATTACTCTAACTTTGCAGAACACTTAAACATCAACTACAATGTAATTACATTGTAGTTAAGGTGGTATTATGTCTTACTTAAATTTTGAATGGGATCAGAATAAAGCTGAATCAAATAAGAGGAAGCATGGTGTGACCTTTGGTGAAGCTGAATCAGTTTTCTATGATGAATTCTCTCGGATGATTTCTGATCCAGATAGTTCTTTTGGAGAGGAACGTTTTATCATTGTTGGGATTAGTGAGCAGAGTAATACATTGGTTGTTTGTCATTGTTACAGAAATGATGATGAGTGCATACGGCTAATTTCAGCAAGAAAAGCAGACAAGCGAGAGAAATCGCAATATGAGGAGTATCGTTATGCGTGAACAGTATGATTTTTCAAATTCAGTACCGAATCCCTATATCAAAAAAAATAAAAAACAAATTACAATTCGACTTGATGACGATGTAGTTAGTTATTTTAAAAAATTATCAGATAAAAATGGCGTGCCATACCAAAATTTGATTAATTTATATTTGAAAGACTGTGCATCAAGTCATAAAGAATTAGAAATGAATTGGAAATAAATATTACTAGGTAATTTTTATTTTTGGCCTTGGTTCGCTAAAATGACTTAGCGAACCGTAATCTTACATAACACACATGTCACCATTCAGTCCAAAATCAATGTATGCTCTACAACACTCGATAGTAAGAATCGTTCCATTTGCTGTTTGAAATCATCACTCTTTACATTCATATATACAGAAAAGCCTGCTTTTAAATACCTTTGTGTTAACTTAATTGTGAATGGCAGGTTCAAAACAGTGGTATGACATCACCATGGACCATTTCCAGCTTTGGGCAGAAAAAACAAAGATCCCATGGCTAGTGGTAAAACCTCACCTTTTGGATGTCATGAAGAAAGCACGCAGTGATTGGCCTGATTTACTTACAGAACTTCCCATGTTGGAAGATCATAAAGTCGCGCTACGTCTGCATTGGCAAAAGTTAAATTCGGACTTTACCATTTAGCACGCCGACCTAAGGTCTTTCTGATCACCACTTATTTTTAATCAACACTCCAAGTGGTCAGATAATACAGCTAAAGGCAGGTTAACGAACTACTTAACTTTAAGCCATAACTCAAGTGCTGAGTGAGCACAGCGATAAAATAAGCGATTAATCACTTTGACTTGCTCAGCGATGAACTTCGTTTGAACAAGTCGAAGCCTGTAGGTAATGGGGCTAAAAATAGGTGGTAACAACAATAAATGTGAGCAGTCTCATAAAAATAAGGTAATTAATAGACATCAATAGCGATGTGTTTTATTTTAAATTCATGCTATTAAAAGCATTACTTCCAATTACGATATTATTTAAGGTCCATTGAAATTTACATAGTAAAGTCAAAATGCCTTTATAAAATAGTTGGCGATGAGCATAGTGTAAAATACTGACTATTCTCTCAATGCCAAAAACAACAATCAATTTATAATAGGTGTTCGTTATCTACTAAAATTTGATTCAAACGACTTCCAATATGACCATTCATTGGATCTAAGTAAACGCATAAATCGTGTTTCTGAATTATCAGAGGCATCAAATGTATTACTTAAAACACAAAAATGCTTCGCAGCATACCCTATCGCCTTTGAGGCTATAATCTCATAAAAAAACGGGAAGTGGCCTTCCCCTATAAATCAAACAACCTCATGTGTAGTGCATCATCACACATAAGAGCACTAACGAGTGCAGCAAGTATATTTTGCACTCTCAAAGTCGCTCACTAAATCCAAATCAATATTTTAGATCAGAGATCCGCCTGATCGATTTAATTAATTCACACATTTTAGTTCTGCCCATTGGAAAGTGGCATCAGCACCTGCCTGATCT
>Ga0105355_10004557_pt1 | contig 11860 bp, 11 predicted proteins | sample GOMGulsemesocosm_2_FD_83508 | JGI IMG/M metagenome (GOLD analysis project Ga0105355, IMG submission 83508) | Methane-oxidizing microbial communities from mesocosms in the Gulf of Mexico - GOM9C Gulf of Mexico | ecosystem: Environmental > Aquatic > Marine > Cold seeps | place: Gulf of Mexico... | reverse complement strand
TATTTCGTATAACCAATTGGCTCGATTGCTGATGTAACGGTGAACACTAGAAAGCTTTTGGCGACCTATCAAAGTAGCTAAAACAAAACCAACGATCACCCACACCAGCGTGTGGCGCTTACCACGATTATTTCGATGCTCTGGCAAGTTATTTTTCAATAAATCTACAAAACTAGTTATTTGTTTGTTACTAACGGGTAATTCGTTGTTCATCTATCACTGAGCCGTGCCAAATTTTAGGGGTTCGGATTGTACTACAGTTTTTAATGATTTTTTATGAGAAAACCGTGCCCTTCTAGGGTGAATCAAAACCACGTTCTTAGAACGTGGATTTTTTTTGAAACTTTAATTTCTATTCATGATAGTCTTAAAATACTATAAGGATAAGCATGCATATCCTTGGCTCTATACCTGCCTACGTCCTCGCAGTAATAGTTTTTTAGCTTTGAAAGGTTTACCAAGATGGGTATTACAAGCTGTAGAAAGAGAAGAGTGAATTTGATTTAATTATGAAGAGTAAAACAATCCCACCTTTGTGTGCGTTGCTACTTTTAGCAAGTAATTGTGTTGCCTCAAATAAACTGGCTTGTGACGAATTTTCTACACCTGAAAAGAATGTCGAAAACTTTCAATTATTTGAGTTAATGGAAGTCCCCATTATTATGAGTGCTTCACAACAAGCCGAATGTTTAAAAAGTGCTGCCAGCATTGTGAGTACGATCAGTGGTGAAGATTTGCTAAACATGGGGGCTAGAGATTTAATCGACGCACTAGAGTTAATACCTGGTTTTAATTTTGGGGGCATTTTTTTTAATACAGTGGGCTTGGGTGTAAGAGGTGTACAGGCTGATGAGGGAAAACTGTCAGTGTTAATGGACGGTATTATATTGACTGAACAACGCTTTGGAACCACATCTTTTGGTAGTCATTTTCCTGTTGAGGATATTGACCGAATTGAAGTTATACGTGGCCCTGGTTCAATTCTTCATGGCAATTTTGCTGAACTGGGAGTTATTAACATTATCACTAAACAAGGCCATCAACTTGATGGAGGGAAAGTTAGTGCTAGCTATGGCCGATTTGAACATGGTGAATCCAGTAAAAACACCGTTATAACACTAGGTAAGCAATGGGGAGATCTGGAAACTAGTTTTTATGGTAAATTCAATGAAAGTCATCGTAGTGACCGTATTTATCATGATGCAAACGGTAACTCTTTTGACATGTCTAAAAATAACAAACTCAACTCATTACTTGGAAAGGTTAATCTTCGTTATAAAGGCTTGAATTTAGATTTTCTAATTGACGAATATACCGTTGATAGTCGTGATTTCTTTGCTGATACCATAAGCCCACCAAATACGTTTACACGTACTCGATTTGCCACTTATGCGTCAAAGTTAACATATCAGCATTTATTTAATGATAATTTTAAAATTGACACTGGTTTTGATTTTTCTCACCAAACACCTTGGCAGCGCACAGCAATTAACTCAGGGGAAAAAGATGATTTACAGGAAAAAGTATCAGTAGATCATTACAAATTTGATATCAAAGCGACCTATTCAAGTGAACTTGGACACTACCTGGTGATAGGGAATAGTTTTCAATTTCAGGATTATCAACACCACGAGTCTGATTTTTCTGATGAACTCCCCCTGTTTGGAAATTACAGTGTCTATACTGAGGCGGTTTATAAAACAAAGTGGGTTAATATTCTTGGAGGGCTACGCTTTGATTGGTATAGTGAATATGATTCCAATATATCGCCTCGTATAGCATTGACCAAAAAAATTGATCAATTTCATTATAAGGTTCTTTATAGCCAAGCATTTCATGCACCCACCGGTGGTAATTATCAGCTTAATGCTGAATATAATCAAAACCATGTGGCAAGTAAGCAAGTCAAACAATTAGTCCCTGAAAAGACTTATAGTTATGAACTTGAATTGGGGTATCAGTTTCAACGTAATTTAGGATTCACTGTTAACTTATTTTATAATCAAATTGATAATTTCTTCGAATATACTTTTGATGAACACTTGGATGACTTTTATTTAAATTCAGATGAACTCTCCACCTGGGGAGTTGAAGCAATGTTGAGTTATCAGCATAGAAAATGGGGACAACTAAAGGTTAATTATGGTTTTTACCAAGCCATTGAAGATACTTCCAATGCCTTTAAGGCAATTGACTCAAGTGGTGATATTGTTCATGAGCAGATGAACATTAGTTTTCCAACACATAAAGTGTCTGTTAATCATAACCTGCCTATTACACAGTCATTATCATTTAACCATACTTTGGTTTTTTCAAGTGATCGCTATGGATATACCGGAAATACCTTAACACACCATGACCCAACCTGGATTTACAACACTTTTTTTCGGTATAAAAATACTTCAGTCAAAGGGTTAGAAGCAGGACTGGGCATTTACGATGTTTTTAATGCACAATATGAATACGTACAATTAATTAATGGTGGGCACCCCGCATTACCAGGTAGTACTCGTGAACTGAGACTAAAGCTATCTTATGAGTTTTAGATTGGTTTCAGTTTGATATCGACATTGAAATTATAAAGTTTTTATAAAAAAGATTAAGGCTGCAACTTAATGTTAGAGGTTGTTACAGGCTAACTAATGTAAAGGTTTATCTTGTGAAGATTAATTACAGTAGAGCTATCAGCTTTTGGTTTATTTAAATAGTTAATTGAATGAGAAAATACGTTAAAAAAATTTGCTTTCTTCTTCTACTGTTGGTGTTTTTTTCCAATTCAGTCAGCTTTGCTGCGGATGCTGATTTTGAATATAAACTGAAAGCATTATATATTACTCGTTTAGCAGATTTTATTAACTGGCCTAAAAATGTACAGAAAAGCACATTTAAAATCTGTATCGATTCCACTGATAAAGTATCTATTCAATTAAAAAAGATTCAACTGGATGAAATTCTACGTCGCCCTGTTGAAATTATTGAACCTCCGACCGATTTATCACTATTACAGTGTGACTTTCTGTATATTTCACAGGGTAAGGTTGATTCATCGTTGGTTAACATCCCTGTCTTTACACTAAGTAGCCAAACTGATTTTGTTGTCCAAGGCGGCATGATCGAATTTTATGTCGATCACAGTAAAGTCAAAATGAGAGCTAATTTACAGGCTATCGATAAATCAGGCTTATCAGTCAGTTCAAAATTGCTAAGACTACTAAAAATAGTTGAGTCATTGGAGACAAGTAATGATTAAATTACTTTGTCGTGGTTCATTGTCAATTAAGAATAAAATAATGCTGGCAACCTCGTTTGCTGTTGGTTTTTCTTTATTTTTGGTTTTAAGTCTATTTATCTATTTAAATTCAGAAAATGAATGGTCAAAATTAAATACACGTTTAGCTATACAAGCTAAAATCATTGCTAATAATAGTATGTCCTCCGTCATTTTTGATGATCCATCATCCGCTGAAGAAATTTTAAGAGCCTTGAAGGCGGATAGCAGCATACTTGATGCAACTATTGTCGTTAGCGGCAGATCAAATAATTTTGCTCACTACAATAACCCTAACTCTGATAGTGATAAGTTATTAAATAAAGAATTATTTGCTCTAGAAAAATGGCTTCAAATGCGGCTTTTAGTCAAACATGAAATTGTTTATAGAGATAAGAATATTGCTGCAGTGCTTATCACAGCAAGCTTGAGTGACTTGTACCATAATAACCTGCAATATATCTATGTTGCACTGTTAATCTCATTCATATCTATGTTTTTGACGATGTTACTGTCTAATGTTCTGCTTAAACGCATTATAGAACCTATCTTGACACTCACAAAAACCGCTAAAAGAATTACAACCATAAATAATTATTCGCTCAGAGTTGAGAAGCTTTCAGAAGATGAAGTGGGAGATTTAACACGCAGTTTTAATGAAATGCTGGATGAAATACAACGTAAAGATCATGTGTTAGAAAAAACGGTTGCAGAGAGGACCTCTGAACTAATACAGCTCAACAAAAAATTTCAACACCAGGCCACTCATGACCCTCTCACTGGATTAGCAAATAGGCTGCTCTTTGACGACCGTTTACAGCTTGAGCTTTCACATGCGCATCGATTGGGTAAGAAAGTGGCTGTTATGTACTTTGATCTAGATCATTTTAAAGCAGTCAATGACACCTTAGGTCATGACACAGGAGATGAACTGTTGATTGCAGTGACCCAGCGTATGAAAGACCTTGTTCGAGAAGATGATACATTGTGTCGAATTGGTGGAGATGAATTTACATTAATTTTAAATGCAATAGAATCTTCTTCGGACATTGAATTGGTGGCACAAAAGATGTTGAGCGTCTTTTCTGATCCCTTCTTTTGCAATAACCATGAATTATCTATTTCCAGTAGTATTGGAATCAGTCTCTATCCAGAACATACCCAAAGTAAGGAGCAATTAAAACAGTTTGCTGATATTGCCATGTATTACTCTAAACAGTCTGGTCGCAACAATTATTGTTTTTTTATGCCTGAAATGCAAAAAGAAAATGAGAAAAAGTTGGGCAATAGGGACTTATTGAAAAGGCGACTTAAATTCGCAGTGGATAATGCTGAATTGCAAATTTATTATCAACCACAAGTGGATATGCATCGTCGTATTATTGCAGTTGAAGCTTTGTTACGTTGGAGGGATGCTGAAAACAAAATGATTTCACCTGAAATATTTATTCCATTAGCTGAGGAGTCGGGATTAATTCAGGAGCTTGAAGAGTGGGCCTTTATAGAAGTCTGCGAACATTATGCAAAATGGATCAACGCGGGTTTACCTAAGGTAAACATATCACTTAATATTTCAGGGTATAGGTTACGCCAGAAAACTTTCATTCACTTTGTCGATCAAACCTTAGAAAAATTTTCACTTTCAGCTGATTATTTTGTTTTTGAAATTTCAGAAAGTGAAATAATGCAGAACCTTAAAGAAACAGCAAAGGTCTTAAATCAATTGCATAGTAAAGGCATTAAAATAGCCGTAGATCACTTTGGGACAAGCTACACCTCATTAAATTATCTTCAACAGCTACCGATAGATATATTTAAAATTGATGCTCAATTTATTCGTCAACTTGGTAGTCGTTATGATGAAACATCTGTTGTTCAAGCGATTATAGGTTTGGCAAATAGCTTAAATAAATCTGTGATCGCTATGGGAGTAGAGCAAGAAATTCAAGAAAAACGCTTGCTCGAGTTTCATTGTGATGCTATACAGGGCTACTTAATAGCAAAACCAATGACTGAAGAGAATATAAGACTGGTGTTAACAGATACACACTATTTAACTGAAAAATCATGAACACAACAATCTCAATCATGGCATTAGTTGTTAATATTGAATCACTCATTTTTGACAGTTAAAGTTAGATCACATATGAAGATGTCTTCAAGCAATTCTACTTTACGTAGTAAATTGATTTTAATCATTATGCTTTGCTGTACTATTGCATTATTGCTTAATAATGTATTTATTTTCAGCAATGAAACCATCGACTTTAAAAAGCACAAGGTTATACGGTTATTTATTCTGGCAGATGTTCTCGCCAATAATAGTACGGCTGCTTTAAAGTTTTCAGATAAAGAAACGGCCAAAGAAATTTTACAATCATCAGTAGCCGATGAATCAATCTATCATGTGGTTTTATTCGATCAAAAATGTCAGCTATTTGTAGAATATAAAAAGAATACAGACAAAGATGAACCTAAGGGGGCTACTCCAATTTGTAGTGGAGAACGTTATTCTTATTATAATAAGGATGGGTTGTTTATTTCTCTCCCTGTTGTGCATAAAAAAGATCCAATAGGCACGCTTTACATTAGAAGTGGACTAGATGACTTAAATGCAATGCTCAATAGGCAATTGCAAACTTTTTCCATTTTGTTTGTGGTGACGTTATTTATTGCATTTTTAGTTACATTCAAGTTGCAAGCATTATTCTTAAAGCCGATAAAAAACTTGTTATCCGCTATTAGACATATTAGCCAACATAAAGATTATTCGATTCAAGTTCAATCTCATACTAATGATGAATTAGCGCTACTGGCTAAAGAATTTAATACTATGATTGCGAAAATCAGTCATCATGATCAACTACAAAGCACCCTAAACCAGCGTCTTGAGCAAACAGTCAATCAGCGAACTCAAGAGTTACAAGCTAACCTCAAACAGCTTAAACAAGCAAAAGAAACAGCGGAAATAGCAAATCAGGCAAAATCAGATTTCCTCTTTCATATGAGTCATGACTTGAGAACACCACTAAACAGCTTACTTGGTTATGTTCAAATTTTACAGCGTAAAGATGATTTTCCTGCTAAATATTTAAATGAAATTAAAATCATTGGGCAAAGTAGTGAATATCTTTTGAGTCTAATTAATGATCTGTTAGATTTAACAAAAATCGAATCTAATAAAATAGAATTAAATCCAGGTATATTCAGTACCGATGATTTTCTTGATCCTGTTGTTGAGCTTTTTTCCAAGCAAGCTCAGAAGAAAAAGCTAAAATTTCGTTATAAAGTCGAAGGTGTTTTGCCCTCTTCACTGTGGGGTGATATGCATAGGCTTAGACGTATTTTAAGTAATTTACTGGATAATGCGATCAAATTTACCCGGCAGGGTCATGTTGCATTGACGGTCAGCTATAAAGAATCTATATTTGTTTTTAGGATTGAAGATACGGGCTGCGGTATTAAGGATGAAGACCTACAGGCTATTTTTGAACCTTTTAATCAGTTTTCCAGGAAGTCCGATAACGATGGTGTAGGGCTTGGTTTATATATTTCACTCAACCTTGTTGAGTTAATGCACGGAACCTTATCAATTACCAGCCCTTTTAATAAAGGAACACGCTGCGTACTTACATTACCAATGCCCAAGAGACAATGTGCATTTTCTACGTTAGATAAATATAACACTGTCATTGGTTATCTAGGGAGTCAGAAAACTGTTTTAGTAGTGGATGATAAAACATATAACCTTGAAGTACTCCAAGCAATGCTAGAACCATTAGGTTTTAATACGGTATGTGTAAGGTCTGGAGTTAGGTGTCTTGAACAGCTACAGAAGTTATCCATCGATATTGTTTTATTGGATATGGTCATGCCATCATTAAATGGTCTTGAAACGTGTAAACGCATTCTTCAGTTACCACTACAAACACACCCCAAGATAATCATGGTGACGGCAAATGCCTTTGCTGAGGATCGTGAACAAAGCTTATTAGCCGGTTGTGATGATTTTCTTGCCAAACCCGTCATTTTAAACCAGTTACTTGAAATATTTGAACAACAGCTAGGTCTCCGGTGGCTTTATCAAGACGACAGTAAAATTAAAAAATTGAAAAGTTTGTTTCATTCAAAACCCCTACGGATTTTGGTCGCTGAGGACGATGAAATATGTCGTTTACTGATAGAGCATAATTTAACGGAATTAAGTCTGCAGGCAACGTTTGCAGAAGATGGAAAACAAGCACTTCAAATAATACAAAGTGAAGTATTTGACTGTATTATTTTGGATTATAAAATGCCATATATGACAGGGATAGAAATAGCACGCTATATAAAAACCCATGAAACCCCAAACTCCCAGAGCTATTTAGTGCTGATGTCAGCATTAATGAGTAGTAATATAAAGTCTGATACTATGAATTTAGACTTTGATCAGGTTTTAAATAAACCACTTGATTTCGATTGTTTTGTTGAATTTCTTGAGCTGGCATATGTACGGAGTATATCCAAAAAAGGGGAGAGTTGACACGAAATCTATTGAGGTGCGTAAGGAAGAAGGTGAAAGGGTCTTCAAGGATCAAAGGTTTTCCTGATTACGTATAAGCCTCAGCCAATACTTAATCTACAAAAAGCTTTTCTCTTAGCCCTCCCAATCAAGGGAGGGCTAAGAGAAAAGCCATGTACCCTCTGAATTTAGCTGAAACTCATGAGTAATCAGGAAGGTTTTTTTAAACAATATGAATTGATTTATATTGTAGCTGACGAACGCGATATTCTAGGATTACGAACTCCTTATCGTAAGGATATACCAGAGCAACTTGAACAAGCTTTTAAATCGAGAGAGTGATAAATACCGATAGCTCTTTTTGTATTAAAGAAAACTATTGGACGCAAATAATAGTGGCATTAACAAACCGAGTATACAATTAATCTTTTGTTACTATTCAAAACTCACTTCCCCCAAGTTAGATAATTGATTGAGTCTCTATGCATAATAAATATTCACTGATCGAGTTAAATGAAATCGAACTTCGTACGATAGGACATTATGATGACAATGCACAATCATTTTGGCATGGAACACGTGATCATGATGTCAGTCAGAATATTAAATCCTTTTTACAAGCGCTTCCTAATAAAACATTAGATATTTTGGATTTTGGGTGTGGTCCAGGCCGTGATTTACATACATTCAAGTCTTTAGGGCATAGGCCTGTCGGGGTAGAGGGTAGTAAAGAACTTTGCCAGTTAGCCATAAAGCACAGTGGGTGTCAGGTACGACAGCAGTCATTTTTACAGCTTGAACTAGATGACAATAGTTTTGATGGTGTATTTGCAAATGCCTCATTATTCCATGTTCCCAGTCAAGAATTACCTAAGGTATTGAGTAAACTACACCATGTTTTACGATCTGAAGGTGTTTTATTTACATCAAATCCCAGAGGCAATGTTGAAGGCTGGCAAGGGGAGCGTTATGGTCATTATATGGAATTTGAAACCAGCAAAGCCTATTTAGAGCAATCTGGTTTTAAAATAATTAATCATTACTATCGCCCTGAAGGTAAACCTATAGAACAACAGCCTTGGTTAGCTATAGTTGCACAATGCTAGGTCAGAAAACAGTATAAAAATTATCTGAGTGGGCATACAGCTAAGTCATTCACTAGAAGATTCCTTTATCATCGCTTAAATGCTGTCTATTGATAGGATAAAATAGTGAGATAGAAATTAATTGGAATGAGAAAATGATGAAAAAAGCAATTATTTACCTGCATGGGTTTAATTCTGCATCACTGGATTTAGAAGGTGAATTATTAATCAGCAAGGAAAAACTTCAGGTGTTAGAACAATTTTGTTCACAAAAAGATATTCTGTTTTACACACCTAATGTTGATTACAGAGATTTTGAAGGTATCGTAGAAGATATACTGTTTCAGTGGAATCAGTATTTGGATCAATCCTATGATGTGATTTTTATGGGTTCATCCATGGGAGGCTTCACCAGTGAATACCTAGCAATGAAGACAGGATGTAAAGCGATTATGATTAACCCCGTAATAATTGCAAGTGAGTTATTGTCGCAATTTATTGGTGTAACAGAAAATTATGAGACAGCTCAGCCTTACCAATGGGATCAGCAGCATTGTAATCAGTATATTGATTATGAAAAGGAAATTGAAAATAGCTCCCAGTCCGTAGATAGAACTGTCTTATTAGATATGGCTGATGAATTAATTGATTCTAAAAATACAGTGTTGGTCTATAAAGACAAAGCCAATGTTGTGAGCTATGAGGGTGGATCACATGGTTTTGAACATATTAAACAGGCATTGCCAGTGATTGAGAAAGTGATATTTGGCTAATGCACTTCAGAAAAATCACTTATATTATTTATTAAACCTATGCATGAACTTACTGATCGAGAGCTTTATGAAGCAATCGAATACGCTAGAAATATAGATGAAGAAAAGGGTCGGTCAATTATGGAGAAATTCCAGATTGAACAGCCGGCTTTAGCTCAAACTATTTTTAGTGTTTTTCCTTCTCTTATCGCTCAACAAAACCAAGAAATGACTCATCTATTTATGGAATTATGTTTTGATACGCTTTGTGTTTATCAGCATGCTTTTGGTCATGTGCCATCTCAAAGTGAAGAATGGTTAGAACGTCAAATGTCTCTTTTAGATACAGAGCTTCAATCATTGATACCTAATCAGCAGATGGATAAAAAAATTAGAGCAAAGCTAAAAGACCGATTTACAGAACGTGCTTATAATGAAGTGACGCAATTGAGATTGGTAGAAGTCATGAATGAATCAATTGATGAATATGCATCTGAAAGTACTGGGCGAGTAGCCTCGGTGAAAATCACTCAAAATATGATGTTTACAATGATTCGCCTGCTTAGTAATCTTTATAGTCAAACTGCTGAGAACCTATAAATTAAGAGATAAAGTGTTTTAAATAGTGATGTGATACACTCAAGTGACAGACCTTAGATCATTTATTGGAGTAGACAATGAAAATATTTAATGTGTTAATAGCGTTCATTCTTGTATCATTCGGTACACATGTTTTTGCCTATGGCAGTAGCAGCAGTAAGAAAGCATGTGCTAAACCTCGATTGTCTCAATTTTCCCCCGCCCATTTATCCACTGTAACACCTCAGTCTGAATTTTCATTTCTAGCATCATCTTCAACTAATCCTGACAGTATTAAAGTCGATGCAAAAGGACAGTCTGTTGAAATAGACATCAAAAAAATAAAAAACAGTTATTCTGTGACTGGCGCGTTACCCGCTTCATTGCAGGGTGGCTACGCCAGAATCAATATTGCAGTAATTGGAAAAAATAACTGTAAAGCTAAAGATGGTTGGCTACTTAAGATAGTAAATTAAATTGAAAAAGGCATGCTAAATCTTATTTAGACCTATTTATCTTGAATTAATGCATGTTAATTCGTTTAGTGTTACTGGTTTTTAAAGTATTTGTTGCCCTAATATAGAAGTTAGCACGTATGTTAAGTAGCTCCTAGACAATCACTTGTTATTTGTTTCCTGCGAAGTCAATTTCAGAAAAGAAATCTATTGTGAAAGAGCGGACGTTGATCGCTGTGAAGCAAGTTTGGCTTGAAACCATTTAGCTGGATGCGGTGAATACAATCCTGTGAAAAAGAAGAAGCCGACGTAAAAAAAGGATGCGACTTTGTCAAAGTTAGTAGTGAAAATGGGAAAAGCGAAAGAGCTGAAAGAGAAAAAGCTGAGTTTTGATGTTTGTAGAGTCGAGTATGGAAAATGGAAGCGCGGACGACTGCTACGGAATTTAATAAAGAGAAGAAAAGCAAAGAGAATGGAAGTAACGAAGTTTTACTTTTATTCTAGCGAGCAAAATTAACTTGCCCCATTCTTCTAATTTGTTGTTCATCTTGTGGAAATAGTATATTGTCAGTGTATTCCAAATAGTAAACTCAGAAATTTATTTGGTTGTTTTCTGTTTAAAAGTAATTCAACATGTGTCTTGTAATAAGGCGGTATGCGAGCTATGTCCGTAATTTCAGGAATAGGAAAATGTCCAATATTGAAAAGTGGGATAGAGGTTTAATGATAAATAACCTAGGAATTATAATAACGCTTGGAATTTCGTTCATCATAATGATCGTTAACGTCAATTTTATTGGTATACCTTTAATTAAAAATTAAACCACGTCCTGAGGACGTGGAGTTGGTCGAAAGGCTTCGCCTGAAGACAAATTAGAACTACTCATGCATCCTAGTCTTGTTGTCGCCACAACAAAAACTAGGAGAAAAAACATGAGTAGATTTCGTAAATTATCACATGTGGTCTGGCACTGTCAGTATCAGATTGTTTGGGTGCCAAAATATCGTTATAGAGTATTGAAAGATCGAGTAGGTTTTGAAGTATCAAAAACGATTCGAATTTTCACAGAAAGGCGTGCGTGTGAAGTAGTAGAGTTGAATGTTCAGGAAGATCATGTCCATTGTGTGTCAAGAAGCGGAGGGTGTAATGAAAGATTAATTTAATTATGTTCAAAGCATGCTGTATTGGGGATGAAGGTAGGCCCTTCGAATTCTGT
>Ga0105355_10004553_pt1 | contig 11866 bp, 6 predicted proteins | sample GOMGulsemesocosm_2_FD_83508 | JGI IMG/M metagenome (GOLD analysis project Ga0105355, IMG submission 83508) | Methane-oxidizing microbial communities from mesocosms in the Gulf of Mexico - GOM9C Gulf of Mexico | ecosystem: Environmental > Aquatic > Marine > Cold seeps | place: Gulf of Mexico... | reverse complement strand
TCACCCGGCGGTCCTTCTAACAGTCCTTACAGCAGCCCTTCCATCGATCATTCCGATACTAAACAACCACACTTTGACCATCACTACACCTTCTGCCTTATCCTATGTTGTTCTCAGCGACAAACAATAACTACGGGCTAGACAGTATATTCGCTGTCCAAGAAGCTATTAACCATAAGAATTAGTCGCGCCGTGAAAATATAATTTTGGGGCTGGAGTCAAACATGGCGTCTGCGGCTTGATCGAAGCTGTAAGTACTGTCGACAATTGCCAGCGGGTCAATGTGGCCTGCACAACTGTGGTGTAATACGGCGGGCAATACCTGCCGGCCATGTACACGACTAACGTTGTAAGTTATTCCTTTCAGGTAGGCAGCGCTAAGCGGTAACTCGGATGCAGGTACAGAACTGGCGGATACGCCGGTACAAAACCCGCAGGCAGCGGTGGACTTAATCGCATAGACTAGCCCCGAGGCCATAGCGGAGGCATCGACGGTTATCAGGTAATCGCTGTCGGTGCGAGTGCTCTTTGAATAATCAACCTTGGCCACTGTCGCACCGGCTTTGGCTGCCTTACTTAGACGAACATCGTCAAAATCGGTATAAAGCACCTGCTTGGAGCCCAATGCCAGCGCCGCGTAAACAGCGTAAAGGCCGACACTTTGGGCCAGACCACCCACAATCAGAACCGGCTCACCGGGAAAACGCGACAGGCCATCTGCCACAGTTCTATATCCGTCGGCGACATTATCTGATAACCCGCAAGCCGCTTCCGGGGTTAGCGAATCGGGCAGTGCTACCAGCATTTGATCGGCAAAGGGCACCCTGACAAAGTCTGACAGTGCGCCGCCGTATTCCCCTTCGGGATGAGTACCCAGGCCATAGGCTGCAAGGGGCGGCATCGTGTTGCAGGCATTAGTCCAGCCGCGCTTACAGTTTACGCATTCGCCGCAGCTAATTTGAAAGGGCACTATCACTTTGTCACCGGGTTTGAACTGGGCAACGCCGTCGCCAATATCGGTCACCACGCCAACCATCTCGTGCCCTAGGGCAAAGGGACCGGGGGTTCGGTAGGCACCAATGGCAATGTAGTAGTCAAGATCGCAGCGAGCCACGGCTATAGGCCGCACTATGGCCTGCCCTGCCCCTTCGAGCTGTGGTTTGGCCACCTCCCACCACTCCAGTTGCTTGGCTTTTACATAAGTGAGTTGCTGCATTGTTGTCATAGCTATCTCCCGGACGAGCGAACTCACCCACTATTAGACCAGTCTATATAATTATAAATCCCCACTATATAGACCAACCTGTATAATTGCAATTCACATCAAAGGTAGAGCGTAGCCATGGCCAAAGCAGCACAACACAAAGAGCGACTGGTACTAACCGCGGCCAATCTCTTTCGTAAAAAGGGCTACGCCGCTACCGGGCTCAACGAGATACTAGCGAGCAGCGGCGCGCCTAAGGGTTCGTTGTACCACTATTTTCCCGACGGGAAAGAAGCACTGGGCGCCGCTGCGGTTACCGCGGCCGGTGCCGTAGTCACCAGAACCTTAGAGGGGCTAAGGGCAGAATCGGACGATGCTAGGCAATTTATTACCCGTTATGGTGACTTACTGGCGGGGTGGATGCAGCAGTCTGATTTTCAGTCAGGTTGCCCGATTGCCACCACCATACTCGAAACATGCCCGGCTTCTCAGGCCATCCAGCAGGCCGGTAACAAGGTGTTCGAATCGTGGATTACTGTCATCAGCCAGCGGTTTGTTGACGACGGCCTGGATGACCAGCAAGCCATCGATTTTGCAGAGCTGACCATTGCCACTATTGAAGGTGCACTGATCTTGTCCCGGGCGCAGTCTTCATCTGACCCTATTAAACGCATAACAAGCCAACTGTGCCTTCTTTGCGACAATAGCTTGCCGTGACGCTACTGTTCCCACCACCATTAGCGCCTCAGTTAACGTCGCTGATTTAAACTCGGGGGTCTTTAGGTCGACACGGTATTCACTGCTTTCACCGGTTAGCGTATTTCAAAACGGTTAGCACGTTGAAGATACATAAGCACAGCCATTCAGTCACGCCGCACACGCTATTCGTTGATAATGCATCACCCAGGCCCTCGGCAATAACCTCAAACGTAGAACATGATTGCTGTTCAAGCTTCACTTCACACTGTTTTAAAAAAACCTAAGCTTGGCCACTGAGCTCTTACCACAACAGGCAATAGCAAACTATGGAGTTCGCTAAAAAACCAAACGTTAGGTATATAGCAATAATACATGAGCACACTTAGGCGGCCGGCATGACTCGCTGCGCTCAAATATGTCGGGTTTCCAAGAGGGATAATCAGTCTATCAAGTGATTGATAATGGCCAGGACAGCCGCTTATCAATCACTTATCTATGGTGAAATATGCAGCTAATTACTTCGCCGCTTTGGCCTGCTGATTTTCCAGCCCACGCCAGGCTTCTTGAATCACATAGGCGCGAACGGCCTGTGCTTCTTCCTCGCTGAGGAATTTCTCAAAGCTGGGCATACCGTTGACCGCCAGCGCACCCTTTAATACCACATTACTCCAGCCACTGGCATCGTGCAGCCAGCCAGAACCGCGCAAGTCCGGAATGGTCAAGCCAGACACTGCATTCAATCCGTGGCAACCGTTGCAGGTTTCTTGGTAGAGAGCATAGCCCTTGCGTACCAGCTCTTTGTCAGTGGATTTTGCGGGGGGGTTAAAGGCAACCCGTGGCACCCACTTGGGAGCGGGCAAAACTTTTTTACCGCCCAGTTTAAAGGTCAGCACTCGATTGACGTTAGGCAGGCTTTCCGCCATCACAAATTCGCCAAATACTAAGGCGTAGGCGCCACCCCAACCCACGTTAACAGAAATGTATTGCTCGCCATCGATCTCGTAACTAATTGGCGGAGCCACAGTGCCGGTATGTACAGGATAGTCCCAAACCGCTTCACCTTTGTCCGCTGTAAACGCCTTCAGCTTGCCATCGGCGGTGCCTTGAAAGACCAAATTACTGGCGGTACTTAATACGCCGCCATTCCAAGTACCTTTATGCTCTACGCGCCAAGCTTCTTTTTGCGTTTTTGGATCCCATGCTAACAAGCGACCGGCAACTATAGCGCCGTAGGCATCACGTTCAGCCTGTGAATTGGGTAAACCGCCAATCACCCCATCGATACCCAAGTGCGCCGCACCGGGCTTGTATTCAAAATCGGGATCGCTGGCATAAAGAGCGGGGAAATCTAACACTGGAATATAAACCAGGCCGGTATCCGGGCTATAAGACATGGGGTGCCAGTTGTGACCGCCCAAATAGGAGGGCAAAATGGTCACAGGCCCCTTGTCGTAGTAGCGCGCCTCGGGTACCTCTACTGGACGGCCGGTTTCCATATCGACATGGGTAGCCCAGGTGAGATTAATAAATTTCTCGGCCGACAGTAGTTTACCGTCGGTGCGATCCAATACGTAGAAAAAGCCATTTTTGGGTGCTTGCATCAGCACCTTGCGGGTTTTCCCCTCCAGCTCCATATCGGCAAGAATAATATGTTGGGTAGCGGTGTAATCCCAGGTTTCACCGGGAGTAGTTTGGTAGTGCCACACGTACTCACCCGTATCCACCTTTAGCGCGACTATCGACGATAGAAACAAATTGTCGCCGCCACCGGGTGAACGAATCGCTTGATTCCAGGGTGTGCCGTTGCCAACACCTATATACAGTAGCCCTAACTCGGGGTCGTAGGCCATCGAATCCCAAACGGTACCACCGCCGCCACCGAGCTCCCACCATTTACCATTCCAGGTTTCGGCCGCCATTTCCATGGCCTTGTTTTCAAAGCCCAGTGCGGGGTTGCCCGGTACGGTATAAAAACGCCAGGCCATGCTGCCGTCATTGGCGTTATAGGCACTGATAAAGCCGCGCACGCCATACTCGGCACCGCCGTTGCCAATCATCACTTTGCCGTCGATAACCCGAGGGGCACCGGTAATGGTATAAGACAAATTGGGATCAAAGGTGGCTACTGACCAGTTAACTTTACCGGTGGCCGCATCGAGGGCAATCAGTCGGCCGTCTAGGCTGCCAAAAAACACCTGTCCTTTCCACACTGCAACACCGCGATTAACCACGTCACAACAGGCGTGTCTGGCCTTGTCCTTGGCCACTTGTGGGTCGTAGGTCCATAGCAACTCACCGGTACGCGGGTCTAAAGCGTGCACAATGCTCCAGGCAGAAGTGGTATACATCACACCGTCCACCACGATTGAGGTCGCTTCGATACCGCGCTTAGTACCAAAATCGTAGGACCAGGCCAAGCCCAGTTCGGCAATATTGTCTGTTGTGACTTGCTTTAAGGGGCTGTAGCGCTGTTCGCTGTAGGTGCGCCCGTGAGTCATCCAGCTGCCGGGCTCGTCGTCGGCGGCTATCAACCGTTTGGCGTCGACAGCGGCAACCGCAGGAGCTGCTTGCTCAACTGCGGGTGCCGTGGCTGTGGCTGTGGCTGTGGCTGTGGCCGGAGCTTCGGAGGCTTTTTCGCCGCAGGCAACAAGCCCAAGAGACAGCGTTAACAAGACGGTGGTCGAAAATTTTGTAGTCATAAAGGGAACCCTGTGTTTTATTATAGGCGGCAGCATAACATGAAATATTGCAAAGAACCGCAACTCCCAGCGGCCAGAAACAGACATTGTCTCTCGCTTTGTACAAGCCCTGAGAGACAAATCTGTCGATCGTGCATACTGCCAAAAACTGAAGAGCTAGCCCCCTGCCCTGCGCGCCGCTCACCGGCAATTTAATGAAGGGCAAAGCCGTTAAATCATCCGAAGGCCTGGTAGCTGCACCAGTGGTCGGCGACCTGTAGTCGCCTCGGTACAGGCTAAAATTTGTTGGGGCGTCGTTACCATCGGCGGCTTCTCACGGGTCCATCGGCAAGTACTGCCACGGTCTCGCCGGACTCTATTTATTCGAGCTAACTAGTCGAGCTATGTGTATTCGACCTTTCCGTCAACGAATCATCCCACGCTATCGATTACTATTCAGCAACAGTGCGCTAAGGTGTTTTGGTGGCTAGCCACTGAAGCGACCTCGAGTATAGCCGTGCCAACGTCGCCACAAAATAAACCTGTTACAATATCGGCAGCGTAATATATCAACTTCATTGCTAAAAGAGGCCTATGTGTCTGACCTACAAGATTTTACCGTAATAGCCCTCGAGCAAGCAGTAGCAGCCCCCTATGCCAGTAATCTGTTAGCCGAAGCCGGTGCGCGGGTGATTAAAATTGAGCGCAAAGAAGGCGACTTTGCCCGCCACTACGACCATGTAGCCAAGGGCGAAAGCGCCTACTTTGTTTGGCTCAACCGCGGCAAGGAATCGATCTGTCTAGACGTTAAAAACACCGAAGACAAACAGTTATTACTGAACATGCTAAAAACAGCCGACGTGTTTTTGCAGAATTTAAAACCCGGCGCTGTCGAGAAACTGGGACTTTCCTATGAGGAACTGAAAAACATTAACCCCATCTTGGTTATGTGTAGTATTTCAGGCTATGGGGAAAGCGGTGAATACGCTGACATGAAAGCCTATGACTTATTAGTTCAGGCGGAAAGCGGCCTCAGCTCAATCACCGGAAATGCAGAGCAAAGTGCCCGTGTTGGTGTTTCTCTGTGTGATATCTCTACCGGACTCACTGCCTATGGCGCAATTCTTAGAGCCCTGTTGGCGCGCAGTAAGTCTGGCGAAGGCCAGCATATTCAGACATCGTTATTTGGTGTGATGGCAGACTGGATGAATGTGCCGCTGCTTCATCAAGCTTACGGCGGAAAGGCCCCTGCGCGCATGGGTATTCAACACCCCAGTATTGCCCCCTATGGCGCATTCACCTGCGGCGATGGTAAACAGCTGGTATTATCGATTCAAAACGAGCGCGAGTGGTTTAGCTTTTGTGATCAGGTACTGGAAAACACCGCTATTGCAACAGATGTTCTATTTGACAGCAATGTGAATCGAGTTGACAATCGCTCGCTATTGGACGAGAACATCAATCACATTTTCTCTACTTTAAATCAGCAACAAGTCGCTCAAAGACTACTCAAAGCGGGCATTGCCTACGGCCGTTTAAATTCTCTCGCCGATGTATTAGAACACCCGCAGTTACAACAAGTTACGGTTAACTCTCCCAGCGGCGAGCTAACCCTGGCAACAACCGGTGTGAGCTTTGCAGGGCACCCCAACCCAAGTCTGGCGGTGCCCGCTCTCGGTGAACACAGCGAGGCTATTCGCGAAGAGTTTACATACACAAACTAATCGTAGGTCTTTTCACTAGCCGATTACCCCCACTTGAAAGCCACCAAGCGGGCAAGCCAACCACTCGTCCCGCACAACCTTAGCTATCCCGGCACTCGATCACCATAACAAGGCACAGTACGATTCCTTTTTATTTCCACATTTCGGTGTTTTCGCGAAGGCTATAATCGATAACAATGGCCAAACTAAAATTGTCACCTCTGATCTGCACAACAGCCGATAGACCTTTGCCATCCGCGTATTATTCAATGGCCATCATTGGGGTTAAAAAACGACGCACTTTCAACCAGGAAAGTTATGAACAGCCAATGTGTCAAACGCCCTATTAGGCGATATTTCTTAACAGTACTGTGTTTTATTATACTGTCACCATTTACTGTATTTGCCCAAACAAGTGTAACTGACCCAGTGCAGGAAATGTATATCGCCTATTACGGCCGCCCAGCCGACCCCGAGGGGCTGGCGTATTGGAGTAGTAAACTTGACGATAATAGTAATGAACTAGCAAACATTATCCAGCAGTTCGGCCGCTCTACCGAATACACTGAACGCCTTGCTCATCTCGACAATGAAACGCTGGTCAACGAGATCTATTTGCAATTACTGGCACGCAACGCCGATGCCAGCGGCTTGTCTTTCTATCTGAAAAACCTCAATGCTGAAACCATGACTTTAGCAACTATTGCGCTCAATGTAGCCAACGGGGTAATCGAGGGTGGCGACGATGCAGCTACCGTCGTCAATAAACTCCTTGTCGCTAACGCCTACACTAACGCGGCTTCCGAGGGGGTTTTTAGCTATACAAACGAACAAATAGACGCGGCGAAAGCACTGTTACTGAGCGTCAACAGCAGCGAGGCATCTCTAGACAACGCCATGTTGGCTTTAGCCGAACTGAGTACTAGCACCGCCATTGCAACAGATGGCAGCAAGAATATTTTGTTGATAGTAGCCGATGACATTGGCGTTGATATTATCAGCAGCTATGAAGAACAACCCAACTTTTCAGCCTACACGCCCACTATCGATAGTCTCGCCGAACAGGGCGTACTGTTTCGAAATGCCTGGGCCAACCCAAAATGCTCTCCCTCCAGGGCTAGTTTACTCACTGGCCGCCACGCATTTCGTCACGGCGTCACCAATACCGGTCGCCTAGGCAGCTTAGCCAGCGAAGAAGAAAGCATTGCCGAGATTTTGTCCGCCGCAGGTTTCCAGACCGCGCTGTTTGGCAAGTGGCACCTGGGCGATGTTACCCCAACCCAACAGGGCTTTGATTATTTTTCTGGTTCAATGGACAACATCGACGATTATAGTAACTGGCAGAAGACCCAGCTAAACGCTGGTGACGACAGCGCAATACTGCTGGAAGAAACGAATTACGCCACCGAGGTAAACACCACTGAGGCAATTGATTGGATCGCAAAAACCACGGGCCCCTGGTTAGTTGAGGTCGCTTACAATGCTCCTCACTCCCCCTACCATGTTCCACCAACGGGCCGTTATAGCAGCTATGTACTCACTGGCAAAGCGGGTGACAGCTGTAATAGAAACGCCAATACCGATGAACCCAAGGATTGTTATCGGGCTGCGGCAGAAACCCTCGACAGCTTTATCGCTGAACTGCTCGCTGGCATTGAGCCAGCGGTTCTCGCCGACACGCTTATTGTGTTTGTAGGGGACAATGGCACACCGGGAGAAGTGGTTATTGAAGAAATGGGGCTGCCCTTTTCCGCCGCGCATGCCAAGGGTACGGTCTTTGAGGGCGGTGTGAACATACCACTTATTATCGCGGGGGGCAGTAATCTGGGTATAGACAGCGCCGAGGTGAGCGAACTGGTTCAAATACAGGATATTTTCTCAACCCTGCTAGCACTTGGCAATGGCTCTAGTTCTAGCAGTAGAATCGACGGGCAAAGTCTGCTCGGCTACGTCGACACCGAAACAGTAAGCCCTACTCCCCGAAGCAGCCAGTTTAGTGAATTGTATAGTGAAGGTGAAGACATTGACCGCTGGGCTATATCTAACGGAACACAGAAGTATAACTACCGCGAAGGTATTGAAGAGTGTTTTGATCTTGCCGCCGATAGTGGCGAACAAAACGAATTATTTGCTATCGGCGATCCAGCAACACTGATTTGCGATACGCTGGAGGCCAGCCGGCCGCAATAGGCTGATAGAAGTCTAGTTACCCTGGCTTTCACAAAACCAGAAGAACAAGTAGCAACTACTTGCCCCCCGCCGGCGACTAGTGCAGCGGCGCGACACCAACCTGTGGCATGTCCGCCAGGCCAATATCTCGTGCATGCTGCTCAAAACCTTTGTTTTTCCAAAAGAAGGCCCCGGGCATAGTAGTGGGCACTACTAATACATAAAACAGCGCGCGACCAACAATAGCAACGGCAAAACACGACAACGCTAACACCGACCAAACAACCAGACTCAGTGCCGAGTCGTTACCCAGAATAGCCAACGCAATAGCTGCGAGTATATTCACAGCCAACAAAGCATTGCGCAGCAAATAGGTTTTCCCAAAAGCACTGCGTTGAATATAGTGGGACGCGGCACCTTCGTGCTGTGCTGCACTTAAATCCCGATGATGCACATAGAGCCCCACTGCCTCCAATACCATGCCCGCAATCATTATCATCGCCAATACCGTTAATAGCTCGGCGCTGTAAATATCTAACCACAACATCGCCGGGGCGACTACGATCGCTGTAAACAAAGCCCCAAGGTTTAGGGTCGAGCCAAAAAACGTTGCCGCGGCCTGCCAGTGATCCCAAAACGGACGGGCCTTAATACGGTAGCAGCGGTACATGTAGTAGAGTCCCGCGCAGGCTGCGGGCACAGCCAGCGCACCGGCTGCAGTGGCGATAGCTGCTGCAATACCGGCAAAGTCCGATAGCATAGGCACTAACTCCAGCGCCATGGCATTAGCGGGCAACGATGCCACTGTGTGTATACCTAGCGCGGTCATAAATATAACAATACCTAAACCCTCCCGGGCAACCGGGGAGTGGCGCAGATTGTTAAAGCCGCGATAAAAACGAAAAGGCTTACCAAGATGAACGGTTGTCATCAACATACCAATACCCACTAAGCCGAGAGCCAAGAGCATTAGCGGTAAATACAGTACTGAGTTGGCGACACTGCCAAAGGACGTTAAACCCAGCTGCGAGCCTATAAATAAAATGGCGAACAAGCCAATAGATGCTTGAGAACTCAGGGTAAAAATAACCAGTGGGTTTTCACGGCTACTGAGCTTGGCAATATTCCAAGATTTTTTCTCTCCAACTTTTTTGTCAACAACAGGCTTGTAGTTACCACTCACTTCGTCTTTTTTGTATTTAACCGGCATCGAATCGGTGCGGGTAACTTCATTGGGCAGGACTTTACTCTGCTCGAAGCGAATATTGGGTTGGGTAATCTCAGGGCTTGGAAAACCAGGAATACTGGCATCGATATGACTACGGTTTTCAGGGATGTCTTCAACCACGCCAAAATTCAACGCATTACCCAGGCAAGCCGATACACAGGCGGGTTTTAATCCCACCTCCAGGCGATCGACACACATATTACACTTTTCAACCTGTCCGGCCACGGGATCTAGTTGCGGGGCGTTATAGGGGCACACCCAGGTACAATAACCACAACCGAAACAAATATCCGGGTCTTGGATTACCGCGCCAAATTCCTCGTGTTTGGTATAGGCTCTAGTGGGACAGCCTTTCAGGCATACCGGGTCGTCACAGTGATTACAGGCCATGGATATGTTCATGCGCTGGTAGTCCGGAAAGGTACCCCCCTCTACATATCCTACACTGCGAAAACTAATATGGGCGGGCAAGTCATTTTTTTCACTGCAGGCCGACTCACAGGCATGACAGCCAATGCAATTATCGGCCGAGAAGTGAAAGGCATGTTGTTTGTTTCGATTAGGATTAAAACCCTTTTCATCAACGCCATTGATATTCAAACTTTTACTATCTTCCAGCGTCACCAACTCAATCAGGTTGCCGTAGCGATTGGTACTACAAGGACTATCATCACCAAGGGGGAGTTTGGCATAGCCTGGCTCATTCTCTCGCAACGGGAAAATGGAAGAGGATGCACGCTTTTTGTCTATCGGTTCGAACAATTCAACAGTCATAATAGTTTCACATCACAATTTAGTAGGCGCGCATTTTAACGTTTAGCTCTGCCGCGGCTTGCTGATCCGTTTTTTCAACCCGCACAGAGCTCTGCTTAAAGGCGGGCTGGCGTGAGTGGGGATCTAATAAACCCAGCGATAGACGATTGACACAGTCGTGGTAGTGGAAGGGAATGAACACCATGTCTTTAGCCACCCGCTGGGTGAGCTGAGCCATTACCACGGCATCGCCCCGGGGCGAAACCAGCTTGACATATTCCATATTCTCAACCCCTAACGCCCGCGCGGCGTCGGGGTTTATCTCCATATAGGGCGTGGGGCTGAACTTATTGCAGTTGCCGACTTTACCGGTGCGGGTGCGGGTGTGAAAGTGCTCGACAACGCGGCCACTGTTTAGCCAAAAAGGATATTCCGCGCTGGGCTTTTCGTTATTATCGGTCCAGTCCAGCGCCATTAATTTCGCCCGTCCATCGGGGTATTGAAAAACACCGTCGGTATACAGTCGTGGCTCACCGGTTTCATCCCCCTCGCGCATAGGCCACTGAATGCCCCGCTGCTGAAGAATTTTTTGATGGCTCATGCCGGATATATTCATCATTCGCGGCGCGCCGTTGGGGCCGCAGGTATTACCGTCAATACCCTTGGACAAAACTTTCATCTCTTCAAACACATCACTGCTATCTTCCGGAAAATGCATTTTTTCAACACCGGCCCAACGCTTGGCCATCTGATTAAAAATCCACAGGTCGGGTTTGGAGTTGGCCAATGGCGGTTTAACTGCAGTGACGATATTGACCCGGCGTTCGGTGTTAGTAAAACAGCCTGACTTTTCCGCCCACACCGAAGCGGGTAAAAACACATGGGCATATTGATTGGCTTCGACATCTTGGTAGGCGTCCTGCACCACGCAAAATTCTAACTTATCCATGATCTTACGAATTCGACCTGTGTCTGGCATCGAAGTCATCGGGTTGGTAGCGACCAGCCACAGCGCCTTTATTTCTCCACGCTCAATTGCGGGAAATATATCGGTCATAAACATGCCGCGTTTTTTCGGGAAAAACTCTGGGTCCACACCCCAAAACTTGCCAATTTCCTCTCTGTGTGTTTCATTTTCTAGCGCGCGATAGCCGGGCAAGCCAGAACAAGAAGACCACTCCCGAGTGCCCATGGCATTGCACTGACCGGTAATCGACAGCGAGGTGCTACCGGGTTTGCCAATATTGCCGGTGATTAAATTGAGATTATTAATGCCACACACGCCGTCCGAGCCATGAGTACTCTGATTAATACCCATAGTCCAAATACTCATGGCGCGGCCAGCCCCGGCATAAATACGGGCCACCTTGCGAATCATGTCGGCGTCGATGCCGGTGATAGGCGCAGCAACTTCTGGGGCGTAGCGTTCCAC
>Ga0105355_10004547_pt1 | contig 11873 bp, 9 predicted proteins | sample GOMGulsemesocosm_2_FD_83508 | JGI IMG/M metagenome (GOLD analysis project Ga0105355, IMG submission 83508) | Methane-oxidizing microbial communities from mesocosms in the Gulf of Mexico - GOM9C Gulf of Mexico | ecosystem: Environmental > Aquatic > Marine > Cold seeps | place: Gulf of Mexico... | reverse complement strand
TGTTTTAGAGTGGGATAAAATACCCCTATCAAAGGCAGTTGCTGATTATATTGATTTAACAGATGATTGGTTGTTGCCATTGTCAGCTGGCGAAGATTACGAGCTGTGTTTTACCGTTGCTCCAGATAAAGTGTCGTCTATTAATATAGAGTGTACGCAAATTGGAGTGATTGAGTCTTGTGCTGGACTAAGGCTTCAGCGATTGGGTGTTACTAAAGAATTGGGGGTGAAAGGTTTTGAGCATTTTTCTTAATTCTGGTTACGGAAGAAATAAATTAACAGTTAAACAAATATTAACCACGCCTGTGTTATTTTTGGCTTTTGGTTTTGGCTCGGGTCTGGCTAAAAAAATGCCGGGTACAATGGGTACTGTTGCGGCTATTCCAGTTTATTTGGCTTTTGTTCAAGCTGATATAGTGCTTTATAGTATTTTAACCCTGCTGGTTTGTTTTTTTGGGATTCAAATTTGTGATAAAGCTGCAAAACAGTTGGGTGAGCATGACTTTGGCGGAATAGTCTGGGATGAAGTGGCTGGCTACTTAGTGACTATGTGGTTTGTTCCTTTTTCATGGAATGCTGTTTTAATTGGTTTTATCTTATTTAGAATTTTTGATATTCTCAAACCTTGGCCAATAAAGTGGATAGATCAAAAGGTTGAAGGCGGTTTTGGTATAATGTTGGATGATTTATTGGCTGGGCTGTTCTCAGCCATTATTTTATGTTATATTATGCAGTCCTGATTAGTTGATAGTTGTGGCTGGGAAGGAAATTACAATACACAGTCGCGGGGTGGAGCAGTTTGGTAGCTCGTCGGGCTCATAACCCGAAGGTCGTAGGTTCAAATCCTGCCCCCGCTACCAGATATTGAAAATCTCTTTTGTAGGTTTTTTGATTTCTAGGCTAAAGTATATTGTAGATCTGGATCAGTTAATAGGCGCTGAAAAGGATACAAGTTGATTTTTTAAGTAAATTAAAAATAAAGCTTGCAAAGTAGGGAAAAATGCTTATAATGGAACAAATCAATCGCGGGGTGGAGCAGCTTGGTAGCTCGTCGGGCTCATAACCCGAAGGTCGTAGGTTCAAATCCTGCCCCCGCTACCAGATATTGAGAAACCCCTTTATGGGGTTTTTTGTTTTCTAGGCCAAAGTAAAAGCCTAGTTATTTTAAGATGTATGTATGGAAGAGCCTTGGGCTCTTTTTTTTTGTTCGTAAGAAAGTGAGGCGTTATGAAGCAGGCTCCGGAGCATTTGGTCAATTTAATAGAACCAATTGTAGAAGGTCTTGGGTATGAGTGTGTGGGTATTGAATACAATCCTCATCCAAAGAATGGCCTGTTAAGGGTTTATGTCGACACTGAAAATGGTGTTTTACTTGAAGACTGTACTAAAGTTAGTCATCAGTTAAGTGGAATGCTTGATGTGGAAGACCCTATTGTAGATAACTATCAATTGGAAGTGTCCTCACCTGGAACAGAAAGACCTTTATTTAAAGTGGCGCAATTTGAACAATTTATAGGTGCTACTGTTACCGTAAATGTTTTTAAACCTATTGGTAATAGAAGAAAGCTTGTAGGTATTATTGCGCAAGTTGAAGGTGATGTGATCACGCTTCAGCTAGACAATGAAGAAATAGAAATCCCGTTTCAGGCAATGAGTAAAGCTCGGTTAGTTCCTGATTACTTAATTAAAAAAGGAGGGCGTAATGGAAAATAAAGAAATTTTATTAGTGGCGGATGTTTTTGCTAATGAAAAAGATATTGAAAAAGATATTGTTTTTGAAGCATTAGAATTTGCATTGGCTGCTGCGGCAGTAAAACGCCACGAAAATCAAATTTTAGCCCGTGTTCATATTGATAGAGAATCAGGCGAATATACTACTTTTCGTCGCTGGGAAGTGGTTGCTGAAAATGCTGAAATCGATGGTGATCTAGAATTTCCTGATTCTCAAGCATTATTAGAAGTTGAACAAATGGATGACCCTGATGTTGAAGTGGGTGACTTTGTTGAGCAAGAAATTGAATCTGTCTCTTTTTGTCGAATTGCAGCGCAAACAGCAAAACAGGCAATTATTCAAAAAATCAGAGAAGCTGAACGTAAGAAAATTGTTGAAGCTTATGAAGACCGTGTTGGTGAATTAATCACTGGTGTTGTTAAGCGATTAGAAAAAGGCAGTGTTTATCTAGATTTAGGTGGTAATGTCGAGGCTTATATCCCAAGAGAAGAAATGATTCCTCGAGAATCAATTCGTATTGGTGATAGAGTTCGAGGCTATTTAAAGGAAGTTAGATCAGAAGTTCGTGGGCCGCAGTTATTTGTAAGTCGTTCTGCACCTGAATTATTGATGGCTCTTTTTAGATTAGAAGTGCCTGAAGTGGGTGAGGGTATGATTGATGTGCTGGCTGCTGCTAGAGATCCTGGTTCACGTGCTAAAATTGCAGTAAGAACTAATGATCCAAGGCTTGATCCAGTTGGTGCTTGTGTAGGTATGCGAGGCTCAAGGGTTCAAGCAGTTTCTAATGAGCTGGCTGGTGAAAGAGTTGATATCATTTTATGGAATGATAACGAAGCTCAATTTGTTATTAATTCAATGTCACCTGCAGAAATTGATTCTATCGTTGTTGATGAAGATAAACATAGTATGGATCTTTCAGTTGCAACTGATAACTTGTCTCAAGCAATTGGTCGTGGCGGACAAAATGTTCGTTTAGCAACGCAATTGACTGGTTGGGAGCTAAATGTTCGCGACGTAAGTACTGAAGCTGCATCGGGCGATGATGAAATGTCAAAAATCAAGCAAGCTTTTATTGATCAGCTAGATGTTGATGATGAAATTGCAAGTGTTTTGATTGAAGTGGGTCTGACAAATGTAGAAGAAATTGCTTATATTCCAGTTGAAGAGATGTTGGAAATTGAGGGTTTTGACGAAGAATTAGTTGAAGCATTAAGAAGTAGAGCGAAAGATGCTGTATTAATTAATGCGATTGCTTCTGAAGAGGCGATTGAAAATTCAAAACCAGCAAAAGACCTTCTGGAAATGGAAGGGATGGATGATGAATTAGCACATGAAATGGCTGCAAAGGGTATTCTGACAATGGAAGATTTAGCGGATCAGGCGGTTGATGATCTTTTAGGGTTTTCTGGTATGGATGAAGAACGAGCAGGAAAGTTGATTATGAAAGCGCGCGAACCATGGTTCGCTAGTGATCAAGGCGAAGGGTAGGGGGAAAATATGAGTGATAAAACAGTAAAAGAATTAGCAGAGATGGTGAAATGCCTCTGGATCGCTTTTTGGAACAATTAAAAGAAGCAGGTATCTCAGCTTCCGCACCCGATGACTTGATTGATGAGGGTGAGCGCGTTACATTGTTGGCTCATCTGCGTAAAAGACATGGTAAAACGGACGAAGGCAGTTCAGAGAATGCACCAAAGAAAATAACCTTGAAACGAAGAAAAGTTTCTGAGTTAACTCAGTCTACAGGACCAGGTGCAGCAACTAAGACAGTTAATGTCGAAGTGAGAAAGAAAAAAACCTATATAAAGCGTAGTGAACCTGAAGTTTCAGCAGATCAAAAAGAAGCTGAGCTTGCTAAGCAAGCTTTGCAAGAGCAGAAGCAGCAAATAGAAGCTGAAGAGCAGGATCGTAAAAAGCATGAGGCAAGTATTCAGGCTACTCAAGAAGAGAAAAAGCGTCAAGAATCTGAAGAGAAAAAGAAATCAGATGATGTTGTAGAAGAAAAAGTAGAAAAATCTGAGAAAAAAGTTGCAACTGAAGAGAAAGTTGAAGCTAAAGTTTCAGAAGATAAGGTAAAACCTACTGAGATAGTGGCTGACGCTAAAGTAGATGAGGCACCTGCTGAACCAGAAAAACCAGCTATTTCAGAAGAAGAAGCAACTAAATTACGTTTAGAAGCAGAGAAAAAAGCAAGGCTTGAAGCATCAATCGAAAGAAATGCAGCAAAAGTAAGAAAACAAGCTGAAGCTAAAAAACAACAGACCTTACATAAGAAAAAGCAAGCGGCTGGCGCTGGAAATAGAGCAACAGTTGCAGCGCGTCCCCCTGCTGGTCCTGCTGCCAAAAGAGGGCTTGCACCTGGTCGTGGTGATGCTATGCCAACAGGTGGTAGAAGAAAACAAAAAGGTAAGAAAGGTAAGCAAAGAAGAATTCAGCTTGCTGCTGAGTCGGATGCTAAGCATCAGTTTGAGAAACCAGTTGAAGCGATTATTAGAGATGTAACAATTCCTGAAACTGTTATGGTTTCTGAATTGGCTCAGAAAATGAGTATAAAAGTTGGTGAGGTTATTAAGAAGCTAATGGTGCTTGGGATTATGGCAACGATCAATCAAACGATTGATCAGGATACAGCTGTAATTTTAGTTGAGGAAATGGGGCATAAACCTGTTTTACAAAGCGATGATGACTTAGAAAAAGAAATGATGGCTGATGTGGTTGATCAGGACGAAGCTGATAACCGTGAAATGCTGCCTAGAGCACCAATTGTTACTATTATGGGGCATGTCGATCACGGTAAAACATCATTATTAGATTATATTCGTGAAACACGTGTTGCATCAGGTGAAGCGGGTGGTATTACTCAGCATATTGGTGCTTATCAGGTAAAAACTGACCATGGTAATGTGACTTTTCTTGATACACCAGGACATGCTGCTTTTACAGCAATGCGTGCTCGTGGTGCAGAAGTAACAGATATCGTGATTGTTGTAGTTGCTGCTGATGATGGTGTTATGCCTCAAACTAAAGAAGCGGTTGAGCATGCTAAAGCGGCTGGCGTTCCTTTGATTGTTGCTATCAATAAAATGGATAAGCCTGAGGCTAATCCAGATAAAGTAATGCAAGAAATGGCAACACTTGATGTTGTACCTGAGGAGTGGGGCGGGGATATACAGTTCCTTAAAGTTTCTGCAAAATCAGGGGAAGGAATTGATGAGTTAATTGAAGCATTGATTTTACAAACTGAAATTCTTGAATTAAAAGCACCTGAAGAAGGCGCTGCATCTGGCTTTGTTATTGAATCAAGACTTGATCGTGGTCGTGGAGCTGTTGCGACTATTTTGGTTCAAAAAGGTACGCTTAAAAAAGGTCAAATTGTTATCTGTGGACATGAATATGGTCGTGTTAGGGCTATGTTTGATGAAAATGGTAAAGCAACAGAAATTGCAGGACCATCTACACCTGTAGAAATTTTAGGTTTATCAGGTACACCTGAAGCGGGTGATGAATTTACTTTTGCTCAAAATGAAAAAGCTGCTAAAGAATTGGCTTCACATAGAGAAGATAGAAAGAAATCATCTAAACATGCAGCGCAACAAGCATCTAAATTAGATGAAGTATTCTCTAAAATGGAAGCGGGTGATACTTCTACCTTAAATGTCATTATTAAAACTGATGTACAAGGTAGTTTAGAGGCATTACGTGAATCACTTGTTAGTTTGTCGCATGAAGAAGTGGCTGTTAAGTGTGTTTATGGTGGCGTAGGTGGTATTAATGAAGGGGATGCTAATTTAGCATTGGCTTCTGGCGCTATCTTAATCGGTTTTAATGTTCGTGCAGATGCTGCAGCGCGTAAATTGATTCAAGAACAAGATATTGATTTACATTATTACAGCATTATTTATGAAGCAATAGACGAAGTTAAACGTGCTATTAGCGGTATGTTGGCACCAGAAATACAAGAGAATATTGTAGGTCTTGCTGAAGTGCGTGATGTGTTCAAGTCACCAAAATTGGGTGCTATTGCTGGTTGTATGGTTATTGATGGATATGTGAAACGTAGCTTACCTATCAGAGTCTTACGTGACAATATCGTTATTTACGAAGGTCAGCTTGAGTCTTTACGTCGATTTAAAGATGATGCCAATGAAGTTAAAATGGGCATGGAATGTGGTATCGGTGTTAAAAACTACAATGATGTTAAAAATGGTGACCAAATCGAAGTCTTTGAACGTGTAGAAGTGAGACGGGAGCTATAATCTATGGCTAAAGAATATGGTCGTAGTGAGCGAGTTTCTTCTCAAATGCAGAAGGAGCTTGCTTATGTGCTACAGCGAGATATCGATGACTCTCGTTTAGGTTTTGTTACCGTAAACGAGGTGGTTGTCTCTAAAGATCTTGCTGTGGCTAAGATATATATCACCGTTTTAAATGGTGATGATCAGGCTAAAGCTGATAATGTAAATGTGCTAAATGAACTAGCACCTGTTATTCGTCATCAAGTAGCAAAAAGAATGCGCTTAAGGCATATTTCTGATTTTAGGTTTTATTACGATAATTCCTTTGATACAGGGATGAGAGTTGCTGAATTGCTTTCTGAAGATGAGAATAATAATCAGGAGTGATGCTTGAGTAAGCGAAAATCTGGGCGAAATGTGCATGGCATTATTTTGTTAGATAAGCGGCTTGGTGTCTCTTCTAACAAAGCTTTGCAAGAAGTTAGGCGCTTATTTAATGCTAATAAAGGGGGGCATACAGGAAGTTTAGACCCTTTAGCTACAGGTTTGCTGCCCTTGTGTTTTGGCGAAGCTACTAAAGTTTCAGCAATGATGCTTGATGATAATAAACGTTATCAAGCCGTTGTGAAATTAGGGGTAATGACAGACACAGGGGATGCCGAAGGGCAAGTTATTGAAGAAAAACCTGTTCCTAAATTATCAAAAGAAATTATTGAAGATTGTTTAAATAATTTTGTTGGTGAGATAGATCAAGTACCTCCAATGTATTCAGCATTAAAGCATAACGGTAAAAAATTGTATGAACTGGCTCGAGAAGGGAAAGTCATTGAGCGTAAAGCGCGTAGAATTACCATTTTTGAGTTAAAGCTGCTTGATTTTACTGAAGACAGTTTAACGCTTGATGTTTTTTGTTCTAAAGGCACTTATATTCGTTCTTTAGCAGAAGATATTGGGCATAAATTGGGTTGTGGCGGTACTATTACAGGTTTAAGACGCACTCAATCAGGTCTATTTAAAATTGAAGATGCCTTAACTATCGAACAATGCCAGTCTATGTCTTTGGAAGAGTTAACTGCTAGTATGCTTGCAGTTGATGAACCTCTACAAGAAATACCAAAAATTCAGCTTTCAAGTCGACAAACTACCTTGATAAATCATGGTCAGCAAATAGATTTTCAATGTGAATTGGTTCAAGGTTCAGTTCGAATGTATAGCGAACAATTATTTTTAGGCTTGGGTGAAATGCTATTGAATGGTAAACTTGTGCCCAAGAAAATTTTTAACTTAGGTGGTGAAACTGCTTAAGAGGAATGGATATTGTCCATTTCAAAAAAACATCTGTCCCTACGCCCTATTGTGGAGGCAATGTCGTAAGTAAACCATCTTAATGATGGTTTTATTTTTTTAATATAATTAATCTATAGGGATTAAAATGCCATTTACAGCAGAACAAAAAAAAGCAGTCGTTGAAGAGTATCGTCAGTCTGATACAGATACTGGGTCACCTGAAGTACAAGTTGCTTTATTAACAGCTCACATTGCTCATTTAACACCACACTTTGCAGCACATAAAAAAGATAACCACTCTCGTCGTGGATTGTTGCGAATGGTAAACCAACGTCGTAAATTGTTGGATTATTTGAAGAAAAAAGACGAAGCCCGTTACCGTTCATTAATTGAGCGTTTAGGTCTACGTAAGTAAGAAATATTAAAAACGGTGAATAATCTTGATGATTAATCACCGTTTTTTTTTGTAATATTATAATTTTGAAAGTGAAGACTACAAAAGCTCTTCATATTAATAACCTTTAGTTAAGGATCTTAATTTTGACTCCTATCAGGAAAGAATTTAAATACGGCGATCACCTTGTAACCATTGAAACGGGTGAAATTGCTCGTCAAGCCAGCGGAACAGTGTTGATTGATATTGAAGGTACTTCAATACTAGTTGCCGTTGTTGGTAAAAAAGAAGCGCAAGGCGGTGACTTTTTCCCTCTAACTGTAAACTACCAAGAAAAAGCTTATGCTGCTGGTAAAATACCAGGTGGATTTTTTAAGCGTGAAGGACGTCCTACAGAGAAAGAAACATTAACTTCTCGTTTGATTGATAGACCTATTCGTCCTCTATTTCCTGATGGCTATACTAATGAAGTGCAAATTGTTGCGACAGTTGTTTCATTAAACCCAGAAGTTGATACTGAAGTTGCTGCTTTATTAGGCGCTTCTGCTGCCCTAGCTGTTTCAGGGTTACCTTTTAATGGCCCTATCGGCGCAGCTGTAGTTGGTTATAATGATGGCGCTTACATATTAAACCCTACAAAAACTGAACTTGAAGAGTCTCAGTTAGAGTTAGTGGTTGCTGGTACTGAGCATGCTGTATTAATGGTTGAGTCGGAAGCTCAATTATTATCAGAAGAAGTTATGCTAGGTGCGGTTTTATTTGGTCACGAACAAATGCAAGGCGCAATTACAGCAATTAAAGAATTTGCTGCTGAAGTTGCTACACCCGCTTATGAGTGGGCTGCACCAGAAACTGATAAAGCATTAGAAGATTTAGTTAAAGCTGAAGTTGAGTCAGGCATTGCTGCTGCTTATAAAATTGCTGAGAAATTAGCAAGACAAGACGAGCTATCTGATATCAGAAAAGCTTGTGTTGAAAAATTAACAGCTGATGATCAATATGAAGAACGTGATATCAGAGATATCATTGAGCATGTTGAAAAAACAATCGTTCGTAGTTCTATTATCGAAGACAGAGTACGTATTGATGGCCGTGATCTTTCAACAGTCAGAGCTATTTCTGTTAAAACAGGTCTATTAGAAAGAACTCACGGTTCTGCTCTATTTACACGTGGTGAAACTCAAGCTTTAGTTGTTGCTACTTTGGGTACAGAACGTGATGCGCAAATCATTGATAGTTTAGCGGGTGAATATAAAGAACCGTTTATGCTGCATTACAACTTCCCTCCATATTGTGTAGGGGAAACAGGTTTTGTTGGTTCTCCAAAACGTCGTGAAATTGGTCATGGCCGTTTAGCAAAGCGTGGTGTTGCTGCTGTATTGCCTAATATGGAAGAATTTCCATATACAATTCGTATCGTGTCTGAAATTACTGAATCAAACGGTTCAAGCTCAATGGCTTCTGTTTGTGGTAGTAGTTTGGCATTAATGGATGCGGGTGTACCGACTAAAGCTCCAGTTGCAGGTATTGCAATGGGCTTGATCAAAGAAGGCGATAACTTTGCAGTTCTATCTGATATCTTAGGTGACGAAGATCATTTAGGGGATATGGATTTTAAAGTAGCTGGGTCTGAAGACGGTATTACAGCGCTGCAAATGGATATCAAAATTGATGGTATCACCGCTGAAATTATGGAAGCTGCGCTAGAACAAGCGAAAGGCGGGCGTCTATTTATTTTAGGTGAAATGAACAAAGCATTAGCTTCAACTCGTGAAGAAATGTCAGATTTTGCACCTAGAATCATTACTTTTAAAATTGACCCAAGCAAAATTCGTGAAGTCATTGGTAAAGGTGGTGCAACCATTCGTGGCATAACTGAAAAAACAGGTGCTTCTGTTGATTTAACAGACGAAGGTGTTGTTAAAGTTGCTTCAGTTGATAGAGCTGCAGGTGAAGAAGCTAAACGTATTATCGAAGAAATTACTGCTGAAGTTGAAGTAGGAAAAATCTACGAAGGTAAAGTTGCTAGATTAATGGACTTCGGTGCATTTGTAACAATTCTTCCTGGAAAAGATGGCTTGGTTCATATTTCACAAATTTCTGATGAACGTGTTGAGAAAGTAAGCGACAAGTTATCAGAAGGTGATGTAGTTAAAGTTAAAGTGCTTGAAATCGACCGTCAAGGTAGAGTTCGTTTAAGCATGAAAGAAGTAGGTAAAGAAGACTAAGTCTTTATTTCTTTCAATAGAAAAGGGCCGAAAGGCCCTTTTTTTATGCCATTTATACGGGGCGCAGGCTTTAGCCTGCTCTTTTAAACAATGCAGGCTAAAGCTTGCGCCCCAGAAGGATGCGATTTAATATGCTTTCAAAACAAATATTTGATCCTGATTGTAAGGCGTGTAAACGATTAAGCAATTATTTATCAGAAGTTAAGCTTAAATATCCAGAATATCACTGTGCCCCAGTTGCATCTTTTGGTGATAAAAATGCTCAACTATTAATAGTCGGTTTAGCGCCAGGATTACATGGAGCAAATGCATGTGGGCGGCCTTTTACAGGAGATGCTTCAGGCATTTTGCTTTACAAGACTTTATTTGACTTTGGTTTTAGTAATCAGACAAATTCTGATTCATTAAAGGATGGTCTAGAATTAAAAAACTGTCGAATTAGTAATGCTGTGAAATGTTTGCCACCGAATAATAAACCAACAGCAACTGAAATTAATCAATGTAATCATTTTCTAGCAGCTGAGATAAACAATTTAACGGCTAATGCAGTTATTATGGTGTTGGGAAGTATTGCTCATCAATCAGTACTGAAAGCATATGGATTAAAGCTAAGTACGACAAAATTTGGTCATAACAAATCGTATGAATTACCTGATGGTAAAATGCTAATCAGTTCGTATCACTGTAGTCGATACAATATACAAACCAAGAGATTAACTGATGAAATGTTTGCTGATGTTTTTCAAACTATTAGAAATATCATCAATTAATTGTGTTAAATATTTTGACACTTTGTCTCCTTCTTCAAAGGGAGAAGGCTGGGGATAAGGGGAGAAATAGAATGACAGAGCTTTTTAATCGATTAATATGACTGAATCAGCGTTTGATATAAAAGATTTTCTAAAAAATCTGACAAAACGTCCAGGTATTTATAAAATGCTAAATGATAAAAGTCAGGTTATTTATATTGGTAAGGCAAAAAATCTAAAAAACCGAGTTTCCAGTTATTTTAGAACTAAAACAGCATCAGTAAAACAACAAGCAATGGTGGCAAAAATTGTCAGCATTGAAGTAACAGTTACTAATACTGAAGGTGAAGCTTTATTATTGGAAAGTCAGCAAATAAAACGTTATAAACCTCGTTATAACATTTGTCTCAGGGATGATAAATCCTATCCTTATTTGTATGTGTCTAGTTACCATGATTTTCCACAAATCACACTTCATCGTGGTGCAAAAAAGAAAAAGGGTAAATATTTTGGCCCTTATCCAAGTGCTGGTGCTGTTAAAGAAACCTTAAAGTTATTGCAAAAAATATTCCCTGTAAGACAGTGTGACGATTCATATTACAGTAATAGAACTCGGCCTTGTTTACAGTATCAAATTGAACGCTGTACAGCACCTTGTGTTGATTTGATTGATAAACAAAACTATGCGGAAGATTTAAGTAATACCATTTTATTTTTAGAGGGCAAAGGTAATCTATTAATTGATCAATTAATAAATAAAATGGAAACGGCATCTAATAAGCTTGAGTTTGAACAGGCAGTAATTTATAGAGATCAGATAGCTCGTTTACGTACGGTGTTGGAAAAACATTTTATTCATGGTGAAAAAGGCGATGTAGATATTATTGCCTGTGAAACAAAAGCAGGTATTGCTTGTGTACAAGTGTTTTTTATTCGAAATGGACAAAGTCTTGGTAATAAAGTGTTTTTTCCAAAAATCAGTGACGAAACAACTGCAGGACATATTTTGCAGGCTTTTATCGCCCAATATTATCTTGAAAGACAAGTGCCTTATGAATTAATAGTCAGCCATGGAATTGAAGAAGCTGATTTATTGATAGAAGTATTATCAAAACAAGCAAAACATGCGGTAACTATTACCTCTAATGTACGCGGAAGTCGTCTAAAATGGTTACAAATGGCGGCAATGAATGCAGAAAATTCATTGCTAAGTAAGCTATCTGATAAACAAGGCATGTATGCACGATA
>Ga0105355_10004545_pt1 | contig 11874 bp, 8 predicted proteins | sample GOMGulsemesocosm_2_FD_83508 | JGI IMG/M metagenome (GOLD analysis project Ga0105355, IMG submission 83508) | Methane-oxidizing microbial communities from mesocosms in the Gulf of Mexico - GOM9C Gulf of Mexico | ecosystem: Environmental > Aquatic > Marine > Cold seeps | place: Gulf of Mexico... | reverse complement strand
TATTGGAAAATTAAAAAGTGGTATGGCAATTGCGCCTCAAGACACCTCTTTTGAGGAAGCAATTAAACCAGTTGCAACATTATTTAGAAATTAGATAACCACCAAACATTTTTATCATGTTAAAAACATTTATTGAAAGACCAGTGCTTTCGACAGTAATCTCTATTATCATAGTTTTGCTAGGTGTTATTAGTATAACTAGCTTACCAATAGAGGAATATCCAGATATTGCACCACCTACTATAAAGGTGTCGGCAAATTATACAGGAGCCAATGCCGAAACTGTTTTAGAGAGTGTAATTGTACCTATTGAAGAGCAAATTAATGGTGTAGAAGGAATGACTTACATTACTTCTACAGCATCAAATACAGGTACAGCCGAAATTACAGTATATTTTGATCAAGAAACAGATGCAGATATTGCTGCGGTAAACGTTCAAAATCGTGTGGCTAGAGCGACACCTTTACTACCATCAGAAGTAACTCAAACAGGAGTTGTAACACAAAAGCAAGAAACCAGTGCGTTGATGTTTATCTCAATGTATTCTGAAAACGAAGATTACGACGCTACTTTTATTCAAAATTACTTAAAAATTAATGTTATTCCGGCTGTACAGCGTATTAGTGGAGTTGGAGACGTTAATGTCTTTTCGCAACAAGATTACGCGATGCGTATTTGGTTAAATCCAGAAAAATTAGCGTCTTACGGTTTAATACCTTCAGATGTTTCTGCAGCTTTAGCTGAACAAAACTTAGAAGCAGCTGCTGGATCTTTAGGTCAAAATAATGGTGAATCTTTTTCATACACTTTAACGTATAGTGGTCGTTTTAAAGATGAAGCACAATACAGCAACATTGTCATTAAAGCTCTAGGAAACGGAGAGTTTTTAAGACTTAAAGATATTGCAACCATAGAGTTAGATGCGCAATCTTATGCATCTAATGCCATGACCTTAGGAAAACCTGCGGTGTTTATGGGAATTTTTCAAACTAAAGGCTCTAATGCTCAAGAAATTATAGAAAACATTAAAACAACTTTTCAATCTATAGAGAAAGACCTTCCTGAAGGATTACATATTTCAATACCGTATGATACAAGTTTATTTTTAAACGCGTCTATAGAAAAAGTAATAAGCACTTTAATTGAAGCCTTTCTACTGGTATTTTTAGTGGTATTTATATTCCTTCAAGATTTTAGATCTACATTAATTCCTGCAATTGCAGTACCTGTATCTATTATTGGTACCTTCTTTTTCTTAAATGTGTTTGGGTACTCTATCAACCTATTAACGCTATTTGCTTTAGTACTCGCAATTGGTATTGTGGTAGATGATGCAATTGTAGTTGTAGAAGCGGTTCATGCTAAAATGGATGAAGGTGAACATAACCCTAAAAAAGCAACAATAACTGCCATGAATGAGATTTCTGGAGCTATTATTTCTATTACCTTAGTAATGGCTGCAGTATTTATTCCTGTTACATTTATTACAGGACCAACAGGAGTATTTTACGAGCAGTTTGGTGTCACGCTAATTATTGCCATATTAATTTCGGCTGTAAATGCCTTAACCTTAAGTCCTGCATTATGTGCTTTATTATTAAAAGAACATAAAGAAGATGAGGAGTTGAAAGGTAAAGGACCATTAAAACGTTTTTACGCTTTATTCAATCGTGGTTTTAATGCAACGATTGATAGATACGGAAAATCACTACAATTACTATACAAAAGAAAATGGATTTCTGGTTTACTATTAGTATTAGCCATAATTGGTATTTTTTATGCAGCCAAAACAACACCTACAGGTTTTGTACCAAATGAAGATAGAGGAATTATTTTTGCTAATATAGAATTACCAGCAGGAGCCTCTTTAGACAGAACTAATGCAGTAGCTAATGAGTTGTATGAAAAAACAAAAGATTTACCTGGAGTAACTGGAGTTTCTTTTATTAAAGGTAGTAGCTTATTAAGTGGTGCAGGTAGTAATTTTAGTATTGGATTTTTTGAATTAGAAGATTGGGACGACCGTAAAGACCCATCATTAGCATCTCAAGCCATTATTGGAAGATTGTTTGGTATTGCGGCTACCATACCAGAAGCAAATATTATTTTCTTTGCGCCTCCAAGTATTCGTGGTTTTGGTAACTCATCTGGTTTTGAAGTTAATTTATTAGATAAATTTGGAGGCGAGTTTACAGACTTGGATAAAGCCAATAAAGAATTTTCTATGGCTTTAATGAAACATCCAGAAATTAAATATGCAACATCGGCTTTTAACACCAATTATCCGCAGTATGAGATGGAAGTTAATGTGCCTTTAGCAAAAGAAAAAGGCGTTCCAATTAATAGTATTTTTTCAACATTACAAGGATATATTGGAGGTGTATACGCTTCAGATTTTTCTAAATATGGAAAACAATTTAGAGTCTATATTCAAGCTTTACCAGAAGACAGAGCAGATAAAGATGCTTTAAATAGTATGTATGTTCGCACAAATTCTGGCGAAATGACACCAATTACACAGTTTGTAACCTTAGAGCGTGTATATGGACCTCAATCGGTAACGCGTTTCAACCTTTTTAACTCAACAACTATTACTGGAGCAACAAACGAAGGTTTCAGTACAGGTGATGCCATTCGAGTGATTGAAGAAGAAGTAGCAAAACTACCAAGTAACTATACGGTTGCATATTCTGGTTTGACTAGAGAAGAGGTTAATGCAGGAAACCAAACGACGTTTATCTTTATACTAAGTATCTTATTTGTATACTTTTTATTAAGTGCGCAATACGAAAGTTATTTACTGCCATTTGCTGTAATATTTTCATTACCATTTGGTGTCTTTGGAGCTTATATTACTACTAAGTTTTTAGGATTAGAAAACAACATATATTTCCAAATTGCCTTAATCATGCTTATTGGTCTATTGGCTAAAAATGCCATACTTATTGTCGAGTTTGCTTTAGCCAGACGAAAAAATGGCGAGAGTATTGTAGACGCAGCAATCCATGGAGCCAAAGCGCGTTTACGTCCAATTTTAATGACCTCTTTTGCTTTTATTTTAGGATTAATGCCTTTAGCATTAGCTTCAGGTGTTGGGTCTGAAGGAAACAATTCGATTGGTTCTGGAGCAGCAGGAGGAATGTTAATTGGTACCATTTTAGGAGTATTTGTTATTCCAATCTTATTTATATTATTCCAATGGTTACAAGAAAAAGTTTCAAGTAAACCAGCAGTACAAACTATTGAAGACTAAAACAATGAAATCAATATTAAAACATAGAAACTTTAGTAAAGGCGCATTAATACTAGTAGTTGCATTAACATTACAAAGTTGTTTTGTAGCTCAAGATTATGTGAGACCAGATTTAGATGCAGAAACGCAAGCGCTTTACAGAACCGATAATTTACCAACAGATAGCGTATCTATAGCAGATGTGTCTTGGAAAAATTTATTTACAGACCAATACCTTCAACAATACATAGAAGAAGGTTTGCAAAATAATATGGATGTACGTATTGCTTTGCAGCAAATATTAGCTGCTCAAGCTTATGCAAAACAAGGTAAAGCTGGTTATTTACCATCTATAAGTGTTGGTGCAAATGCAACACACCAAGAGTTGTCAGAAAACAGTCAATTTGGAGCTTTATTTAGTGGTGGAATAGATACTTATGATATTACAGCTAACTTATCTTGGGAAGCAGATATTTGGGGAAAAATTAGAAGCAATAAGCGTGCAACTCAAGCTGCTTACTTACAAAGTGTCGCAGGACATCAAGCAGTAAAAACACAATTAATTTCTAGTATTGCGAATACATATTATAATTTATTGGCTTTAGATGCTCAATTAGAAGTGACTAAGCAAACTATTATAACTAGAGAAAGTGGTGTAAAAACTATTAAAGCTTTAAAGGACGCTGGACAAGTAACACAAGTTGCAGTAGACCAAAATATTGCACAATACAATAGTGCTAAAGCATTACAAGTAGATATAGAGGTTGCTATTTTTAAAACTGAAAACACGCTAAGTATTTTATTAGGTAAAACACCTCAAACTTTTGAAAGAAGTAGTTTAGACATTCAGAATATAGATCAAGATATAGTATTGGGCGTTCCTGCAACATTATTAAGTAACAGACCAGATGTTATGGCTGCAGAGTATGGCTTGATAAATTCTTTTGAGTTAAGTAACGTTGCCAAAAGTAATTTATATCCTTCATTAACATTAACTGCTTCTGGTGGTTTAGAAAGCTTAGATGTAGATAATTTAATTAATGCTAATTCGATTTTTGCAAACATCATAGGTGGAATTACGCAACCTATTTTTAATCAACGAAAGTTAAAAACTCAAAGAGAAGTTGCTTTTGCACAACAAGAGCAAGCGTTACTTAGATTTAAACAAACGTTGTTAGTAGCAGGAAGTGAAGTGTCTAATGCGTTATATACATATAAATCTGAAACTAAAAAGTTTGAGTTTAGAAAAAATGAAGTGGAAGCTTTACGTACAGCCGAAGCTAATTCTAACGAGTTACTTAAAAACGGTTATGCTAATTATTTAGACTTATTAACAGCTAGAGAAAGCGCTTTAAATGCGGAACTTAATATTATTAACAGCCAATTACAGCAACTAGTGTCTATCGTAGATTTATACGAAGCACTTGGTGGTGGATGGAGATAATGTTTTAATCTTAATGAAATGATAACCAAAGCAGAATTGTTAAAATGCGCTATCACTAAGTTTACCCAATGTGGTAGTAAACATGTGACTTTAGACGATTTAGCAAGTACGCTTGGAATTTCTAAAAAAACAATTTATACTTTTTTTAAAAACAAAGAAGACTTAGTTACTGCTAGTCTAGAGAGCTTGTTAAACGAGTATAAAACCGATATAAATAGGATTGTTAATAGCAATGGTAAAGATCCTATTTTGTGTGTTATATTAATTTACCAAAGAGGGTTTGAGTATTTAAAATATTTTAAGCCCTCTTTTTTATTTGGTTTAGAAAAATACTATCCAAAAGCTAATCTTTTATTTAATAATTTTATTGAACAATTATCTAATAAAACGGTTTATAATTTATTTAAACAAGCCCAAGATATTGGAAGTATAAAGCCAGATATAAATATAGAATTAGTTGTAAAAATCTACTTTTTTAGAGTGGATAATCTGCTTTTCAAGACAAACAACTTATTTGACTTATATCCTAAAGAAGAATTATTTAATCATTTAGTCATTTATAACATTAAAGGAATAGTAAGTGATGAATATTATAATCCTTATTTTGAATAACAAATAAAAAAAGCCTTAACAATTATGTTAAGGCTTTTTGATGTTTAGACTAAAACGGAGATTATTGTAATAAACTATAAACAAATTCTGGATAACCACGCTCTCCTGCGTTATTAGTTAAGGCTAAAAACTGTAACTTATAAAGGTTTCCATTTGCATCATTTACTATGTAAAATACATTTTCTTTTAATGAAGGAGAACTACTTGGTCCACCACTGTTTCTCCAGCTACTTCCAATGCTTCTTTGGTCTTCTGAGAATTGTGTATTGTCTACATCTGCAAGCGTAAAATTTTCATATGTTAACTCTGATTGCGTTTCAGTATCTATTACATATGCTTTTGTGTTTTGCTTTACATTAGTAACAACAAAATCAGAATAAAAATATGGACCATAACTATCTGCACCTATAAATACTTCATCTGTAAACGTTGTAAAACTTAAGTCCCATGCTTCTTTTGTTGGTTCAATATTAATTTCGCTATTGGCATCAAAGCTAAAAAAGGTATAATTATAAGTTGTGTTTTTTGCAATGGTAACTTCCTGGTGTGTTGTATCATCTAAATCAGCATATTGTAAGATATAGTTTGTGCCATCTTGCAATACTCTAACTTTTTTCCAACCTCTCTCATCATCTGTAGTGTCAATACTTCCTGTTGCAGGAGTTTCTGTTCCGACAGTATAACCCAAGTTTACTAGGTATACTGGATTATTTGCATCTGTTGCTGTAATAGCAGAAAATGCAGTACCATTTAACGCTCCATTTGGCGCATCAACATATTGCATGCTAGCTTGGTTATAAGTATTGGTTTTAACCATAGGTTGTAAATCTATAACTTCTTGACTTGAAGAAGTTACAGCATCAATATCTGTAGTTGATAATTGAGCAGCTGCCATTGCTATTGTTCCATTTATAACCACTCTAAATTCTGTACCAGAGTAAAAACCTAAATCCCAAGAGTCACGTTGTACGCTTGTGGTTGTATTTGTACTTAAATCTACAAACACTTGATTTTGTTGGTTTGGACCACCAACTGTTGGTGCTATTGCTGCACCTTCTATAACAACGTCTATTGGTTGTAATGGTGTGTTATCGTCATCGCTACTACAATTAGTAAAGACTAATGCTGTCATGCAAAGGGCTAAAGTAAAAAGTCTGTTTTTCATTTTATTGGTTTTTTAAAAATTTAAATTATATAATAGTTTTAGGTAATATGATCGACCGTAACCTAGTAATAGGCTACTGTTATTTGTACTATGTGCTCCTGTTGTATTTGCACCATTAATAGCAACGCTAGTGACATCCAATAGGTTTCTACCACCAACTGTAGCTTGTAGTTTGTTATTAAAAAAGGATTTTTTTATGGACGCATCCATCCAACTGTAAGCAGCTGTGTTATATTTTTTAAAGGTGTTATTTCCGTTAGTATCTGTTCCCTCTGCTATATAGTTTTGTTGTTTTCCGTTATGTTTTAATAGGACGGTTAAAGCAGTGTCCCATGTTTTTATTAAATAGGTAGCACTTGTGTTAAGTTGTAAGGCATATAAAAAGTCGTTTTCAGCATTGACTTCATCATTCATTATTCTAGACACGCCTTGTAATGTTGCACCTAAATTAAAGGTCCAATGGTCTTGTTTTATAGTGTTTTCTGTTGTTATTCCAAATAATTTATAGGCATCAATATTGATATATTGGTATTGTAGTGGAGAAGGATTGACTAAGGCTAGTTCAATCTTGTCTTTTAGCTCTATGTAACTTAATTTTAAATTGTTAGTAAGTGTTGTGTTTCCAAACCAACTACGCTTTTTAAGATTTAAAAAAGTAGAAAAACCTTGTTCAGGATTTAGGTTTTGGTTACCTCTTACGTCGTGATTAGAATCTACAAAATAGTAGTATAATTCTTCAAAATTTGGAGTTCTGTAAGACGATCCAATACTGGCTCTTAATTCATAACCTTTATTTAGCAAATATCTTGCACTAAATGACCCTAGAAATTGTGATTTAAATTTTGAATTATATTCATAACGTATCCCTGGACGTAAGGACAATTTGTTTGTTAATTTAAATTCTGAAGAAGAAAACACTGCATAATTGTTTTGCTTTTGGGTTTTATCTTGCTGTGTTACTTCACCTGTAGCTTGTGTGTCAAACCCTTTTATAAATCTAGCTTCATAACCCAATTGATAATTATAGAAGTCATGTTTTGAAAGGTTGTTTATGGTTCCTTTGGAGAAAAGGACATTGCTAGATTGATAGGTTTCATCCGTTTCATTATTTTTATTTTTAGTTAAAATAAAGTAGTTAAATTGGTTTAAATCGCGTTTTTGTGTTTGATAAGATATGGACGCATTGTAATTTGCACCAGAGTTTAATGATCCACTAATATTGAAATTGTTTACAAAACGGTTGGTTGTAAATATTTTATCTGTTGCAGATGGATTGCTAGTTTGTGATTGCACATTAATATTGGCTCTAACTGCAGCATCGTAGTAGTTTAAATCTTCATTAAAAAACTCAAATTTGTAAAATAATCTAAATTTATCGGCAGTATAATTAATACTAGCTTTAGAGGTTAATTGTGTTTTTGGTAACCAATCATACCCTCTTAATCCATCATTGATATAGTGGTTTTGACCTTTTTTATTATTAAAAAAACCAGCAAATTGGTTGCGGTTAAATCCAATTTTTGCAGACCATTTTTCGTTAAAATTATGTCCAATATTTAATCCTTGGATATGTCTACCTTCATCAAACAAAGTGTATTCATCGCTAACGGTTTCTTCTTGTATAAACGTTTGTATTTCCCAGTTATGGTTAACCGTTTTTTTTGTAATTATATTAATTACACCAGACACAGCGTTAGCACCATATTCTACTCCCATTGCACCTTCAACGATCTCAATACGTTCAATATCGTCTAAATTTATTTGCGTTAAATCAATATTATTACCAACACCATTATCGCTTACTAAAGGTATATTATCCACAAGAATATTAAAATACTGAGCATCTAAACCAAAAAAGGAGATTGTTGATCGTCCAGTCTGTGCACTTGGTATGATGTTTAGATTAAGGTTAAAATTTAACAAGTCTGCTAAATTATTTGCAGCTTGCTGATCTATTTCTTTTCTATCAATAACAATAACGTTATGCACAGATTTTTTAATCGATTGTGGATTGTATTGACCTGTAATGACAACTTCATCAAGCTTTTGGACTATTGTGGTGTCGTTGACAATAGCTTTGTTTTTTTGTGCAGTTGTTATTCCAACTAAAAAAAAAGAAAAATAAACCGTTAAATATTTTTTATTTAGAATCATTCTTGATTAAATTTGCTGCAAATATAAACGTTATTTTAATTCAGTCTAAATAAGAACAATCTTTTTTCAAATAAAAAATCAACCTTTTAAATATGAAAACTTTAACAATTTTATCACTATTATTTTTGACCTTTACAGCCACAATTAATGCACAAAACAAAAAAAAGCAAGACCAAGATGCTATTAAAAATATGTGTGGCTGTTATGAAGTAACTTTTAATTTTGCAGAGACTTTTAACTACAGCCAAGACTCACTATATAAACCTTCAGAAACTAAAGTAGATAAAGGTTTAGAATGGGCTCAATTAGTAGAGGATAGTGATAACAAAATTTCGATTCAGCATTTATTACAGGTTGGAAGCCCAGAGTCTCCATATATTGTAAAACATTGGAGACAAGATTGGTTATTTGAAAACACAGATTTTTATATGTATAATGGTGACAATAAATGGACTTATGTGTCAAAGCCTAAGAAGGAAGTTAAAAATCAATGGACACAAAAAGTATATCAAGTAGATGATAGTCCACGTTATGAAGGCTCTGCAACTTGGGTACATGTTGATGGGAAAAGTTTTTGGGAAAATACAACAACAGCACCTTTACCAAGAAGAGAATACACAAAAAGAAGTGATTATAACATCACTTTAAGAGGTAATAGACACGAAATAACAAACACTGGTTGGGTACACGACCAAGATAATGATAAAGTGTTAAGAGAAGAAGGTAAAGAAGACGTCACTTTAGCTAAAGAAAAAGGTTATAACACTTATGTAAAGGTAGACGATAGTAAATGCCAAGCAGCACAAGATTGGTGGAAAGCTAATAGTGCAAAATGGGTTAAAGTCCGCACAAAATGGGAATCTGTTTTTGCAAGACATCAAGATTTAGCTTTACAAGTTAAAGTGGATAATAAAGTATTATATAAGTATTTATTTGATGATGAAAACTATTCTACATCAGACCAAATAAATCCATTAATCGAAAGTTTTATAATAAAGTAAAATATAATTTAAATGAAAAAAGTAATTACAGTTTGCCTACTACTAATTAGTATGACGCTTAGTGCTCAGGACAATGTCTTTTTAGGTAGAGGTTTTTGGGGACCATCAGTAACTATTCAAGATGTTAAAACTAAAATAGCAGAAGGAAATAACCCTACACAATTAAATGAAAATAGTTTTGATCCAGTAGTTTACGCTATCTTACAATCTGCACCAAATGATGTTATTAAATACATACAATCATTGGATGGTAACGATGTTAATAAGTTAACACATGATGGTCGTACGTATATTTTTTGGGCAGCGTATATTGGTAATGACGCTATAATGGAATACTTTATTAGCAAAGGTGCTAAAACAGATATTTTGGACAACCATGGATATACACCTTTAAATTTTGCTGCTAATGCAGGACAAACAAACATTAAAGTCTATGAGCTTTGTATAGCAAATGGCGCAAACTTAAAAAAAGATTTAGACCATAATGGTGCTAATGCTTTACTATTAGCAGCTCCAACCAACATTACATTAACCAATTACTTTGTGTCTAAAGGCTTAAGTCTAAAAAGTGTAGATAATAATGGTAACGGAATTTTTAATTATGTTGCTAAAACTGGTGATATAGAATTGCTAAAAGGCTTAATGGAAAAAGGATTAAAAGGTACAGATCAAGCCTTTATTTTTGCAAGTCAAGGGACTAGAGGTAAAACTAATGGATTGCCTGTTTATAATTATCTAGAAGGGATAGGTTTAAACCCAAATACTAATTCTCCAGATGATGTATCACCTTTACATAATGTAGCAGCAAGAAGTAAAGATTTAGAGGTTTTAAATTATTTTATTGAAAAAGGAAATAGTGTAAACGCTGCAGATAAAAGCGGTAACACACCTTTTTTAAATGCAGTTAGACAAAATAATATCGAAGTAATATCTGTGCTTTTACCACAAGTTAAGGATATTAATTATGCTAATAAAAAAGGAGAAACAGCTTTAATGCTAGCCATTCAAAATAATACTGCAGAAGTTGTAAAATTAATATTGTCTAAAGATGCTAGAACAGATCTTGTGGATACCTACGGAAACAATTTGGCTTATTATTTAATTCAATCTTTTAACCCAAGTAAAGAGAAAGATTTTACAGCTAAATTACAGCTTTTAGAAACTAAAGGATTTGAGTTTACAACACCTCAAAAAGATGGTAATACATTATTCCATTTAGCTTTAGATAAAAATAATGTAGACTTTTTAAAACAAATAAATCAGTTTGATGTGGATGTAAATACTGCAAATAACGAAGGGTACACACCTTTACATTTAGCAGCAATGAAAGCTAAGGATAATACGCTTTTAAAGTATTTAATAGCTATTGGAGCAAATAAAAAAGCAACCACAGGTTTTGAAGAAACTGCATTTGATTTAGCCTCAGAAAACGAAATTTTAAAGAACAAAAAAATAGCATTAGACTTTTTAAAATAAGATATAATGAAAAACATAAAATTAATTTTCAGCATAGCTATTCTTAGCATAGGCTTGTTTTCTTTTACAACAATAAATACATCTACTAAGTACAAATGCATGGTGCAAATGACCAATTATGTTGGCGAAGGTGCTTATGTAGTCATCTCTTTAATTAATCCTGATGGGCAATATGAAAAAACATTATATGTTCAAGGAGATGATGAGGAGTGGTATAATGATATTACAGAATGGTGGAAGTTTCAAGGTAAAGTCAGAGCAGATATTGATGCCTTAACAGGAGCTACAATTTCTGGAGGAGAACGTGCTATAAGTGTAATTCAAATCGAAGATTCTAAAATAGATGCAGGTTACAGTATACGTTTTGAGACTGCAGTAGAGGATCAAGAATATTACACAAAAGATGTCCAGTTTTTACTAACTTCAGAAAGTGTAAAAAGTAAAACAGAAGGCTCAGGATTTATACGTTACGTACGTTTAATGCCAAATTAAACCCATATTTATGACCCTTTCTATTTGGAGATATAGTCACCTTACACTAGCTATAGCCTCATTTGTATTTGTTTTTCTAGCAACAATAACTGGTATTGTTCTTGCATTTCAGCCAATATCAGAGCAGATGCAACCCTTTAAAATAGAAAGTGTTAATCAGTTGGATGTAGACCAAACGATAACGACGTTTAAGAATAAATATCCCGAAATTATTAATATAGAAGTAGATGCAAATCAGTTTGTGTCTGCTTCTGTAATTACTGCAGATGGTACCTCGTTAAATGGTTATTTTAATCC
>Ga0105355_10004542_pt1 | contig 11875 bp, 10 predicted proteins | sample GOMGulsemesocosm_2_FD_83508 | JGI IMG/M metagenome (GOLD analysis project Ga0105355, IMG submission 83508) | Methane-oxidizing microbial communities from mesocosms in the Gulf of Mexico - GOM9C Gulf of Mexico | ecosystem: Environmental > Aquatic > Marine > Cold seeps | place: Gulf of Mexico... | reverse complement strand
CGCGAATACGCTGTTGGGCATAACCCAATAATTCACACACCCAGATAACCGACTGTGCAAACCCCGCATTCATACATTCTTGGGCTAAATGCTGAGGCTGACTGTGCTTATCTGTCAGTATGACTAAAGTCTGCTTGGCTTTAAGACGGGTACGGATTTTGGCAAGGGGTCGTCCGTGTAAACTTAATACTTCAACATCTTGCAGTGCTAAACCTAATGCATGGCAAGCCGCCTGAATACTCGAAATACCGGCATGAAACTGTAAATTATCCTTGCCAAATTTAGTCAGCAACCAACGGCCAATACCATAATGTAATGGGTCGCCCGAGGCTAATATCACCACACGCTGTTGCTGACATGAATCCAATAGCTCACACAGCTGAGATAAAGGCGGCAACAACACTTGTTTAGGTTGAGAATAAGATGCCTGCTTATGGTCGATATGACGCGTTAGCAATTGACTAATCACGGCGAGTTGACGGTCAGAGCCAATGATCAGCTCAGCTTGCTGTATCGCGTTTTGTGCTGCAGGTGTTAACAATGCGTGCTCTGCAACCCCCAAACCAATCACATCAATACAAACTCGGCGATCTGTCTTATGAATAGCCTTATTAATTGCCTTATCACTATCTTGCATCATTTAATACCATTCGCCATTTACGCAACGTAACAAAGCATTCAAGGTAGCAGAGGTGACCGCACTACCGCCCTGACGACCGAGCAGCGTAATACATTCAATCCCCAATGTTTCATGGGCATCCCATAATGCTTGTTTAGATTCTGCGGCACCAACAAACCCCACTGGCATGCCAATAATCAATGCCGGTTTTGGCGCACCATTGGCGATCATTTCTAATAATCTGAACAATGCAGTCGGTGCATTACCAATGAGGACGATGCTATTGGCTAGGTCTTGCTGCCAAAATTCTAACGACGCCATCGTGCGGGTTTCACCTCTTAATTTTGCTAAAGGAGGTACGCGAGGGTCGTTTAAATAACAGAGTGGTGGCTGTGAGATCATGCGCTTGGTAATACCGTGGCGCACCATTTCTACATCACATAGAATTGGCGCGTGCGCCTTGATGGCTTGTAAACCACTTTCGCAAGCGTTAGCGCTAAAGCGAACGAGATCTCCCACCTCAGGCATACCAACACTATGCACAATACGCATCACCACTTGTTGCTGCTCTTTACTTAAATGATCTAATGCGGTTAGTTGACGTATTTGGCGAAAACTTTCTTGCTCAATTTCCTGAGGTCGAACTTCGTAATTATAATCCATATAATACTGCTACTATTCTTGTTAATTAGTTAAAGGTTAATTAGTTAAAAATTGCTGACAGATAAACGCATGACATTCGTCTCGGCTTATAAATTCAACATCCGCTGGCGGTAAGCTTGGTCGCGTTTGCATAAATACCGGTATTCCTAATATACGAGCCGCAGTTAACTTTGCGATAGTCGAATCACCACCACTGTTTTTCGTGATCAGCACATTGATACCATAATGTTCAAACAAGGTAATTTCATCATCAACAGCAAAAGGGCCGATGGCTTTTATCCACTGCATTGCAGGTAATAATGGCGCTTTGGGTTTTACTGCCGTGCGCACTAATTGCGGTAATGAGGCCAGAGAAGTGTCGGATAATAAGGTCAATAATTGCGATTCTAACTGACCGACGGTGAAGAACGGACATAGCTGGCGAGCCTGCCCCGACACTAATGCAGCTTGTGCTTGTAACAAGGTTAATAATTGCGACCAAGTCGTGAATGACTGCCAGTTATCATCGTAATCATTCTCCCACTGTAGTCGATGAAAACGCCAATAAGGAATATCACAGTCGTTGGCTACCTGCGCTGCAGTGCTACTCATTTTCTGCGCATAAGGATGGGTCACATCTAAAATCGCAGTAATATGTTGTTCTTGAATATAATGCTGCAATCCGCCAAACTGACTAAAACCACCACTGACTATTTCACATCCGACATTCGGTACACGCACGAGTCCCGCGACGCTATAAATCAGTGGAATATGGCTAGCATGTAATTCTGCTGCCAGTTTTCGGCCATCGGCTGTACCACCGAGTAATAATAATTTCATCCTGATTTAATGATGATTAGCAAAGCCAATCAAATCTCCCTGTCGGTTAATAACCCATATTTCTAATTCTGTATGTGCCGGTATTTTACTGCTTACTTGCATAAATGCAGCCTGACACACAGCCGTTGCCAAATCAATTTTGTGCGCATAACAATGGTTTAAAGCTTCAATAGAGGTATTTGAATTTACCATCATTGCCATTAACTCAGGACTTGCACCTTGCTGCTGGGCAAGTTCTGCCAAAAAAGGTAAATCAATGGCAGAAACCTTACTGTGCAGGTTCCATTTCCCCATGGCTAATTTACTCATTTTACCAAAACCACCACAAATACTCAGTTTGCTCACGGGCACTTTTTTGATGTGCTTTATGACGGCCCCAACAAAGTCACCCATCTCAATTAACGCGATATCAGGCAGCTGATAATAATCTTTGATGGCATCTTCACTGCGATTTCCTGTGGATGCAGCAATGTGGGTGTAACCATTCGTCGTTGCAACATCCATGCCTTGGAAAATAGACGCTATATAGGCAGAGCAGGAAAAAGGACGAACGATACCAGACACACCTAAAATCGATAAACCACCAATAATACCTAAGCGGCCGTTCATGGTTTTTAATGCAATAGCCTCACCGTTTTCAACGCCGACCGCCACTTCAAAGCCACCTTGATAATCGTGTTCTGCGGCCATAAATTGCAAATGTTCGCTCATCATTTGGCGCGGAACTGGATTAATCGCGGGTTCACCCACGGCGAGAGCGAGTCCTTCACGGGTAACAATACCAACACCTTTCGCTGCTTTAAATACGATGCCAGACTCCGGCGTTAGCGTTAACTCAACAAATATTGTCGCGCCATGCGTTACATCGGGATCATCACCCGCATCTTTTGTCACGTCAGCACGTGTACTCAGTGGTGACAAAAAATGGTATTGAATAATACTCAGATCAACAACCTTACCTTTCGGCAGCGTCACATTGACCGTATCCGTGGTGATTCTGCTAAGCAAATGGTGTGCAGCAGCAACACAGCAAGCTGTTGCACAACACCCTGTAGTAAGGCCCGTTCTCAGTGGTTGTTTATTTTCTTCACTTTCTGGCCACATAAGATTAAACCGCCTGATACAACCAGAAACAGCCTAACAAGGTTGAAGCTAACGCGATCACACGACGGCTCCAATAAAATAACATGTCGTAACGCTGTTTTAATAATCCTTGCAGTGAACCAAGACCTAAGCCAAACGCCATCATAGATAACATAACGCCAACCGAGAACATCAGTAAATAACCAATCACCACAGATAATTCAGTTTGTCCGATAGCTGGTATTAACGCCAATGCGGGTGCACTCCCCGCTAAGCCATGTAAAACGCCAACCATCACAGGTAAATGACCGTCTTTGGTAGCCGCTTGCTCTGTTTGCTTACCATGCTCATCATGATGCCAATGACTGTGTTCGACATCGCCATGACGGTGTTTAGTCATCACTATTTTTTGTTGTCTAAATTGCCAAAATGAATATAAACCTAACACGATAAGTAATACGCCAACACTCATCTCGGCAACATGAATAAGCGCTTCCGGCAGTGCAATACCAAGACCAAATAACAACAAACCACTGATAACCAGCACTCCGCCATGACCAATAGCCCAGTTAGCACTGAACAATACCGTACGGCGTAAGCTTGGTTTCTGATTACTCAGACTGGAAACAGCCATCACATGATCGGCATCTAACGCATGCATCATACCGAGGGTAAAACCTAATAAAATAATCGGTAACTGTTCAACTAACATAAAACTAAAATCCCTTAAAAAGCATAGAAATTGCGTGTGGGTTTGATGGGAAAAATAAATGCAAGTAGCTCGCGGTAATATTGCCTACGCGATAAATAGCTTCACCCGGCGCCGGATGTTTAGGACGACGACCGGTCGCAATTGGCTCTGGCGTATCAAAACTCAATGAACGATGATGAGAGTGTCCACGAATATCACCTTCCGGTAATGGTGCCGTTTGCATGCCTTGGCAACCACCACGCTCACGCATTTGACCTTTACCTTGCAGTAAACCCAACATGGTAAATGAGTTATCTTGCAAGTCACCCAGCGACTCAAGACAATATAAAAATCCACCACATTCAGCCAAAATAGCTTTATCGGTTTGGGCAAAGTCGCGGATCGATTGCAACATAGATATGTTACTTGTCAATTTATCTACATGTAGTTCTGGATAACCGCCCGGTAACCATAACGCATCCGCTTCCGGCATCACTTCATCATGCATAGGTGAGAAAAATACATAATTTGCACCTAGCTCTTTTAACAAGCGTAAATTCGCATCATAGATAAAACTAAACGCGGTATCTTTAGCGATAGCAATGGTCTTTCCAGCCAGTTCTGGCGCTATCGGTAATAACTTGTCCTTCCTAACAGGGTGAAACTCAACCGGCTTTACCACATCAAGAATATGCTTTAAGTCCGACGCTTCAATCCAGTCGATTCCTGCTGCTAGCTTTTCTTTTAATTCCGCTTGGATCTCCTCAGCTTGCACCAAACCAAGGTGTCGTTCAGGCAAAGTGATAGCATCAGAGCGTTTTAATGTGCCCAGTAAAGGTAAACTTGCAGGCAGAGCATCACGGATCAATTGCGCATGACGTTCACTGCCACAATTATTGGCAATCAGTCCCGCAACATTAAAATCATCGCGGAAATTAGCTAACCCCACAGCGATTGCGGCCGCCGTTTGCGCCATGCCCTTTACGTCCATCACAATCGCAATGGGAATACCAAAATGCGCAGCAAGATCAGCACTTGATGGATCACCATCAAAAATTCCCATAGCCCCTTCGATTAAAATAATATCAGCCACCAACGCTGCGTCATACATTTTCTGTTGGCAATACTCAGGGCCACCCATCCACAGATCTAACGGTTCAACTGGCTGCCCAGATGCCTGACTTAGTATTTGTGGATCGAGATAATCAGGGCCCACTTTAAATACCCGTACCAGTTTACCTTGCTTAGACAGCATTGAGGCTAATGCGGCAGTGATCGTGGTTTTACCTTGGCTAGACGAAGGCGCTGCTAATATTAGTGCAGGACAAAGAACTCTGGTCATTGATAATAACTCTTACAACAAATGGTTATGTTAGGAAATACACGTATTTATTAACGTCAAATTAAAACTAAATTTAAGTCGGTAGTACTAAATATTCACAATCGAGCTGCTGGGCAATTTCAGCACCCCGGCCACGTTTAATGGCGCTATCTTCGGTATCAATCAATACGGTATGACCTGCTAATTTAAGATCATCTACATCTTGGCTAATACGCCCATCAGTCAGTACATAATTGCGAAAGGCTAAGGCGCTTTGTTGTTTCTGGCTGTTCGTTTGATAGGCACGCATTTGCGTTAACATTTCTCTGATTGGGGTTCCGCCACCAGCAGTAATACCATCAAGCAGATGCTGAATATATTTCGGCGCTTTTTGTTTTGGCATAACCGCTTCAACAGCATCATTACCAAAACCAAAAATACACAATAATTCACGTTGTTTATAAGCCTGTTCTGCAATGTGCACGATAGCTGCTTTTGCACGCGATAATTGCAGTTTTTTTAATGTTGAACCCGAGGTATCCAGCAAAATCATATGCAGTACTGGCTGGCCAGTTTTAGCTTTTTTAAAGCGTAAACTCGCTGGCGGCCAACGTCCTAATGACGAAACTAAAGTAGCAATCCTGTCGGGTGAATGGGTTTTTCTTTGACTGATTTTGCGCCCACCGAGCACAGTGCCTTTATTATTTTTTGATGCTAAAGCAAGTTTATCGGCTAGTTTTTTTTTAGTGTCTAATGCTTTAATCGGCAGCTCTACAGCCTGAATGTTTGCCATCGGCTGAGAAACCGCAGACATACTTCCCCACTCGCTATTTTCACTTTGCTGCTGCGCATTCGTTCCAGTCTGTTCTGGTAAAGATGATGGCCGCGAGAATGATGAATCAGGACGAGAAAACGGGGGTGTCGATGGTGGCTGCTGTTGATTATGCTCAGGTGGCGGCGGTGATTGTGATGAACCCGCATTACGACGGTGATTTAACACCAAGTCTTCTACTGCAAGAATATCCGCTTTAGTCACTTCGGAATGACCTTGCCAAGCCGCATGTGCCAACGCAGTTTTGAACCAAACAATATCCGCTCGTAGGCCATCAACATTCGCATCATGGCAACGTTGGGCAATAAACTGACGTAATGCCATCGGACAACTGACTTGCCCAAGTAAGGCCTTTGCGTTAGCAATATCTTGTTGTAATTGCTGCTGCTGGTCTGCGTATTTAGCTATAAACGCGTTAGGATCTTGGTCAAACTCTTCTCGTAAACAAACAATTTCAACCCGTTCGTTAATACTATACTGTGCAGATAACTCGACAGATAAGCCAAATCGGTCTAACAGCTGGGCACGTAATTCACCTTCTTCAGGGTTCATTGTGCCTAACAATATAAAGCGGGATTCGTGTTGATGGCTGATCCCATCACGCTCAATATAATTGACGCCACTGGCCGATACATCCAATAATAGATCCACCAGCGAGTCAGCCAACAAATTAACTTCATCAACATATACAATACCCTGATGAGCCTTGGCAAGAATACCCGGTTTGAAGTTAACTTTTTGTTCGCTTAGTACCAACTGCAAATCCAACGTTCCCACCAACATCTCTTCTGTCGCGGATAGTGGTAAGTTCACCAGATTTTGTAATTCACTCGGTAATATATCTGCAAAACCGCGGGCTAACGTAGATTTAGCGGAACCGCGCGGGCCATTCACCAATACCCCTCCAATACCAGGATTAATCGCTGCAAGGATCAGTGCGGTCTTAAACAATGACTGACCCGACACGGCCGTAAATGGAAAGTTAACTCGGGACATCAAAAATATTTAACCTTATCTTATCTTTTATTTATAATTTAGCGTAAATCGAATTTTCAGCATCCACGTGCAAGATGCCTCTTTAGCTACCCAGAAAATAAAGTTACTGGCACTCGTCGCCATAATGAACTGCTGATGTAGCCCCGTTTTAAACGGGCTAAAAGTACTGACAGCCATGATTAACATGGTCGTAAAACGACATTTATATAAGTCTTTATAGCAGAAAAATAATACTATTATAGTACCTAACAAGCAAGCCAGTCACCCCGAGTGCTAACGACATAAACTCATCAACGATCAACAAGATAGTTACCATCTAAAGCATTAAATATCAAAATAGTGGTTAAATGCGAATTTAAAGGTCGTAATTCAAACCTCAAGCAATTCAAAACTTCAAACCCGAGTCTGATGATTGTTCAGCGTTTCACTATCATGATAAAATTATGACTTATTATATCTCGCAATATGTAGTCTAATTAATCATGAAAACGTTATTTTTTCTCGCCCGTCATGGTGAAACTCAATGGAATAAATTACAAAAACTCCAAGGGCAACTAGATAGTCCCCTGACAAACGCAGGCCTAATACAAGCTAAAAATCTCGCCCAGCTATTAGAAAAGCCAGCAATAGATCGTATCATCAGCTCTCCACTACCACGGGCTGAGTTGACCGCTAATATCATTAATCAAACGCTTGCTCTGCCACTGCAACAACACCCAGCACTTATCGAACGACACTTCGGTGATTGGCAAGGCTCACTCGTTACTGACGTCAACACGCATTCCGATTACAATAATATATTCTTGCAGGTGACCGCAGATGCTCCACCCAATGGGGAAACAGGCGAAGATTGTGCGCTACGTTTTAAAAATGCGTTAATTGAAATTGCCGAAACCTATCCACAACAAACAATTTTGGTCATGACCCACGGCGATATTTTACGTTGTTTCTTAGAGCAGGTTAACCAAGACTCCGACAATGATGAACTGCCGTTGTACGCGAATTGTTGTGTATCAACCACCACGTTTGATCATCTCGAGCAGTCCTTTTCTATTAGCGATACATTGCAAGCATGAGTGATTATTTGATCGTCAGCTTGATACTTACAGCTGCATTTATACTTGATATATTACTGGGTGAACCTCGACGTTATCACCCCTTAGTAGGCTTTGGGAATCTAACCCAAAAGCTAGAGCGCTTATTGAATAAAAAGAGTAACAATAAAAGTAGTAAACCTTGGCAAGCCAGATTATTAGGTACCTTGGCCTGGGGGTTACTCACTCTTCCCCTCCCCTTGGGATATTACCTGCTACATCAAGATACCTTTCTGTTCTGGTGCTTAGACGCTGTTATTGTTTATTCTGCCATTGGTTATAATAGTTTGGTTAAACATGCCAAGCAGATAGCAGAGCCCTTAATAGATAATGATATTCAACAAGCTCGGCATTTTTGCTCATACATAGTAAGCCGAGATACCAGTAATCTAACCGAGCAAGAAATCGCGCGAGCGACCACTGAATCCGTATTAGAAAATGGCCATGATGCAGTCATCGCATCGTTAGTTTGGTTTGCCATTGGCGGTGCACCCTTAGTGATCTTACACCGGTTGGTAAACACGCTTGATGCCATGTGGGGTTATAAAAATCCACAATTTTTATATTTTGGTTGGTGCGCTGCGAGAATGGATGATTTACTCGGTTGGCCAACCGCGAAAGTATCGAGTTTACTGTATGCAAGTCAGGCTTTATGGTGTCGCCATACCAGCATGTTCAACGCGTTACGTAACGGCTTTCGCCAAGGTCGACAATATAAAAGTTTGAATGGCGGTTGGGCGATGGCAACAGGTGCAACCGTATTAAATATTTCATTGGGTGGACAAGGCATTTATCATGGCAAGGTAGTTGAATCAGTCACGCTAGGTCAAGGTCCGCAGGTGAATACTGCTGATATTGAGCCCAGTTTACACTTAGTGCGTAATGCCGCGATTATCTTTATCATCAGCTGTTTCTTCATTAGTCTGATAACGATTGTATAACCGATTCCATTTAAACTTAGATTCAAATAAATACTTATTTAATAATCAATAATCAATAAAGGTACAAGGATTTTAGATGACATTAGTCCACGGCGGGCAACTACAACAAGTTGCACAGCAATATTCGAGACCCATTGCTGAATGGTTAGATCTCTCCACTGGCATCAGTCCATCTAGCTATCCTATACCCTCCATTCCAACGCACATTTGGCAACAACTTCCACAGCCGAGTCCATCACTCATCGTGGCAGCAAAGCACTATTACGGTACTGACAATATTGTTGCAACCAGTGGCAGCCAAGCCGTGATCAAACAATTACCAATGATATTTAAACAACATGTCGCAGAGCAACTCATATCAGAACAAAGCACAGGTAAAAGTACTGTATGGTTACCTCAAGTCGGTTATAAAGAACATGAAAGATCATGGCGAGAACAAGGTTTTACCATTCAACAATACACTCAGCTACCGACCAGCGCGCAGTTAACAGCAAACTGTATTGTTGTGGTGATCAATCCTAACAACCCGACGGGAGAACTGTTCACCCGTAATACGTTACTGGCATTACTCGATAACATTCAAATGCTACAAGGCTGGTTGATCCTTGATGAGGCCTTTATGGATGTAGCCAATCCGAGCCAGTCGATTATCGCGCACACAAATAATCCACACCTATTGGTATTACGCTCAGTGGGTAAGTATTTTGGTTTAGCAGGGATCCGCCTGGGGTTTTTAAGTGCGCATCCGCAGTGGTTACAAGCATTAGAAAAATTATCCAGTCCGTGGGAAGTAAATGGACCGGCGCAATATATTACCGAAATCGCGTTAATGGATACGCAGTGGCAGCAACAGCAATCATTAACTCTCACGTCTTTATCGACCACGCTTGAACAATTATTAATAACGACTTTTAATTCTCCAGTCGCAGGCTCTGCATTATTTAAAACAGTACAACTAGATAATGCCCCTACAATCTATGAATTACTGTGTCAGCAAGGCGTTTATGTACGTTTGTGTGACGAGAAAAATGCACTACGGTTTGGCATACCTGATGAGAATCGACTCAGTAAGTTGGCCGATATACTACAACGAATATTCTAAATACGGGAATCAACACGCTGCAGTAATATGACGCCATTAACAGTAGATGATAATGGCGTTTATGCTTACTTTAACGAGCAGTAAATTATTTTAATCGAGCAAAACCCGCGTCTAAATCAGCAATCAAGTCTTCAACATCTTCCAACCCGATATGTAAACGTACCAGAGTACCCGTGAAATCAACATCCCCAGCAGGACGTATACGGTTTAACTCAGAAGCTTGGTTGGCTAAGATTAATGACTCATAACCGCCCCACGAATACGCCATACTGAAATGGGCAAAGTTATCCAAATAGTTAGCCAGCTGTTCTTTGCTCAGTTGCTCTTTAAGAATGAATGAGAATAAACCATTACAACCCTTAAAATCACGTTTGTAGAACTCATGGCCTTTACAGCTTGGTAATGCAGGATGATTAACACGTTCGACTTCTGGTCGGGTGCTTAACCAATTAGCCACTTTGATACTGGCCAGTTCATGCTGCTTTAAACGAATGCCCATAGTACGTAAACCACGGTTTGCCATGTACGCAGTATCAGCATCAACCATTTGACCCATTAAGTATGACTGTTCACGTAATTGTGCCCAGCAACGTTCATTGGCAACAGCTGTACCTAACATATAATCCGAATGGCCAATAATATATTTGGTGCCAGCTTGAATTGAAATATCAATATCATGTTCAAAGGCTTTGAATAACACGCCTGCTGCCCAGGTATTATCTATCATGATAATAACCTTTGGATTTACCGCACGAACCGCTTTTACGATCGCAGGAATATCTTGTACTTCCATGGTAATTGAACTTGGTGACTCTAGAAATACCACACTGGTATTCGCCTGCATTAATCCTGCAATACCTTCGCCTAACATAGGGTCATAATAAGTTGTCGCTACGTTCATTTTAGCTAACATGACATTACAGAAATCTTGCGTTGGTTCATAGGCAGCACTGGTCATTAAAATATGATCGCCAGCACTCACAAATGACAGAATAGAATTCGTTACCGCAGCTGCGCCACAAGGATAAAGTGCACAGCCCTCACCACCTTCAAGTTCGGTCATAGCTTGTTGCAGAGAGAAGTGAGTTTGGGTACCACGGCGACCGTAAAATAATGCACCGTCAGCACGTTTGATTGTCGCTGCTTTTTTGGCTTTAACTGAGTCAAATACAATTGATGATGCACGCTGAACAACCGGGTTCACTGCACCGTGTGAGAATTTTTTATCGCGTCCTGCCGAGACAAGTAGTGTCGCTAATTTATCTGAACTCATATTAATGTCTTTCCCTGCTCATGCGTATTTTTATAAAATGATTATCTATAAAAACACATTAGCGAAAGATAGGGTGACAGGCAATGAATAACGTAACTTGAAATGAAAAGAATAATTGAATGTTTAAAGGGAGAGCGATTAAGTCCCTCCCTACATGTCATTATTTATTTCTTATTGGCAAAGAAATAAGTATCTAAGTATTGTTTAAATGGTAAGAAGGCTGGATTTGCCCAACTAACAAATAACTTAGATTGATCGGTAAGACCGTTCACAACATTAGACCCAATGTAACCCTCGTTAACAAACGCGCTGCTATCAGAAGCAGATAACTCACCAGCAGGTGTATTTTTAACTTCAACTAGATATTCGTACACGGTACCTAACAATGCACCTGGGTTTAAATTTGTAGCTAACGAATGCACCATATCTGGCTTCCCCTTT
>Ga0105355_10004540_pt1 | contig 11878 bp, 12 predicted proteins | sample GOMGulsemesocosm_2_FD_83508 | JGI IMG/M metagenome (GOLD analysis project Ga0105355, IMG submission 83508) | Methane-oxidizing microbial communities from mesocosms in the Gulf of Mexico - GOM9C Gulf of Mexico | ecosystem: Environmental > Aquatic > Marine > Cold seeps | place: Gulf of Mexico... | reverse complement strand
GAGAATACTGGATGCCTCTGAAACACTTGAAGCCTTGAAAGCTCTGCCGAGTAATCGCTTTGAAGCATTATCCGGTGATAGAAAAGGGCAATATAGTATCCGCGTTAATAAGCAGTGGCGCGTATGCTTTGAATGGGACGAAGGTGCCCATGAAGTGGAAATCGTAGATTACCACTAGGTGAATGAATAGAAAGACAGAAAGGTATAGGTGACGGTCATGGCTAGAGAAGCAATCCATCCCGGTGAATTCCTTGCGGACGAATTGGATGATATTGAAATTACAGCAGCGGAGTTGTCACGTCAGATTGATGTGCCGCCTAATCGTATATCGCAGATTATCAACGGCAAACGCGATATTTCGGCTGATACGGCTCTGCGACTGGGTAAGTTTTTTGGTACGGGCCCAGAGCTTTGGATCAATCTGCAAAAAGCCTATGATCTGGATATAGCTAAAGCGGAGATAGGGGCGAAAATCCGCAAAATCCATACATGGCAGCCAGAGGCGCATGTCGCTGGATAAAGTAAATATTATCCAGCCTCACACAGATCAACTAAGTTCTTTACGTGACTTAACTTATAAATACCAATCTCAACAAGAGAAGCTACAGCTTGGGCTGGAGTGACATCAATGGCATGATCATGGATGTATTGCCTAATAATCACATCATAAATACCTGCATACTCTCCAAATAATGTACTTCTATTTAACTCTTGACCATTAAAGTCGGAAACCCCGGAGTTCTCCAGATTGCTACCTTCATTAATGGCAAGCATGATCGCTATTCTTGCCATTATATTGGGAGTGACACCTGTTTGCGTCTTTAGATAACGAAGTTTGTCTGTTGCCTTTTGTGATAGACGGATTCGATCTGGGAGCATGACTATACGGCCTTGGCGTGTTTTGGTTTCCAGAAATAACCCTCTGTAGCATTTGTATTTCCGGCTTCAGGCGAGTAGTCGAGCTTGAAAGCATGTGAAATATGCTTCGAAAAATCTTCGTAATATGCTTTATCAACTTCCGTGTCAGTAGATAGGATGATTACCTGATGGCTGGCATACGGGAAATAGCTTTTTATCAATTTTGATCTGTGAACAGAATCTAAGCGGCCTAAGGGGGTATCAATAATAATAGGGAGTTTACGGCCAGATGTTCGTGCAAGCGCTTCTAATATGGCGATAGCGTAAATTTGCTTTTCTCCTGCCGATAAATCGTTCTTATTTAACTCGTTGCCGTTATGCCCAAGAAGCTTTACTGAAAAGTTCTCGGGGTCTATTTTTACATCAATAATTGCGTCATCTTTTCTAGAAAACTTATGTAAAGATGTGATGAGCTCGTGCTCTAAATCTTTGACTTTCCGCTTGGTCATTTCTTTAGCGAAATCCGTGAGTAGTCCTCTTGAAGAGGTCACATATTGGAGGACTCTGTTTGTTTTATCTTCTGAACTGGAGTTTTCAGAAAGCCTATCAAGGCTCCTTGTTACATCCATTGCTTCTCTGAGAAGGCGTTTATAATTATCAATATACCTTCTTTGTTTAGCTCGGCTATTTGCTCTTTTTTCCTGTTGTTCGCTGACCATAGTGATTACAGGTTTTATCTGAGCTTCTTCTGGCACACGTGCAATATTAAAGCTTGTTTGCTCCAGCTCTTGCGTGATGGATGATAGTTTTTTACTCAGTGTCTGAATGTTGGCTGATTGAGTAGCAAATGCATCATTGATGATAGTCTCCACAGTCGAAAGAAAACTTTCAGAAATGTCGTGGATTATAGTTGTTTCAGTCTTTGGGTTTAGTAGCTTTTTGAACTCTTTATCAATAGCCTTGCGGGTTTTATCAGCCTCTGTCGGGTTGAGGAGGGCTTTCAGTGTGGTATTGAGAGATGATAAGCGCTCTTCAAGAACTGTAGCTATATCGGAGTTTTTTTTCTGTTGAGCCTCAAGTTTTAATTGGCTAAGTAGCTTTTGAGTAAAATTCGGTGCTAGTGATAAAGGGTAGCTACCGGAAAAGGCATTAATGAGATTACTTTCAATGAGTTTTTTCTCGGTATCTAGTCGAGCCTTGTTTGAGATTTCGAGCTCTCGAGAGGTAGCCCATGCCCCGCCTTTGGATAAAAGCTCATTTTCTAATCTGGCTATAAGTGTTTCAGCTTCTTGAGTGACTTTTCTTGCATCCTCATACTGTTGTAGTTCTTGTTCTGCCTTTCCCTCTATGGAAGAGAGCTCTCTTTCAAATATTTCTAATTCCTTCTGAATTGTAACAGGCGCTGCTTTCTTGGATTCACTCCGCTGAATGGCGGCTAGGTCAGTGTTGAGTGTTTCAATGAGGTCTAGGCCTAAGAGCTTTTTAATGGAGTCTCCTAGAATAACGCCATTTTTATCTTCGGCTAGTTCGGCAATTTTTTCGCCATCAAAAAAGAATAGGTCTGAAACTCCAATTGGAATTAGCTCATTGAGGAAGCCTTGGCACTGCTCATAGTTAAGTTCGGAAAGCGCTTTCCCATTTTCGAGAATATGTAGCGCTTCCACTAACTTTTTCCCACTCATCATCCAGTTTCGCCTCACGGTATAGTGACGCAAAACCCCCATGTGAGCATAACTGAAAGTTAAATGGATTTCCGACGAGGCTGCTAGAACTACAGCATTCCTAGATTGATGAATTGTTTTCAGTAAATAGTCATCATACTGTTTTTGAGATGCGTTAAAGCCTAGCGATTGCTTGCCATAAAGCGCAAGTCTAATGGCTGTGAGAATACTTGTTTTGCCAGCACCATTAAGTCCGCCAAATAGAACTATTGGGCGTTTTTTTTCGTATTTCGTTTTTGGTGTTAGCTCGAAGGAATGCTCACCTTGAAATACGCGGAAGTCTTTTAGTCTCAGCTCTTCTAATATCATTCTGTTGGCGCTTCGTTATATTGCTGCTGGAGATTTCGGAGTTTCTCTTTCCAAATACCATGTTTTTCAGAAGCTAGATTCCTTGCGTTGATTTCCTCAAGGCTCTCCCAATCTTGATGAATGATATTTTCTAGTTTTTTGATCAAACCTGTTCGTTTGCTAAGACCGCTTACTGATAGCTCCACTTCAACCATCTTCATAATCAATTCGGCTGGGATTTTGTGTTTTCCCCCCAGCTCATGTAATAACTCGGCATCCAGTTCTGTGAACGCTCCTGCATCGTTTTCAATCCAGTCGATATCGAGGTCATAAACTTCACTATAGATACGCGGTAGTGAATCGGCCCAGTCTGGCTCATTGGGGTCTCTTAGCCACTGCTGTCTTATTGCCTGTAACTCTTCCTTTTTTATGAGTTCGATCTTGTGGCCACTTTCTCGGATGTTACGTTCAATCAAGAGTAATTCTTTTAACCATTCTTGGCGTTGCTTCATCCAATAAGGGCCAGGTACATGTTTGCGTTGTGCGCTGGCGTCGTCATTTATGTCGCCACGCATATAGGTCACTTGGCCTGTTCGACGCTTATAATTTCGGTACTGGGTTTTGTTTTCAGGTTTTGTGGATTTAAACAGAGTGTTGCGAAACTGTAACAGAGGCTCCATCCATCGTTCGCCTGATTCAATCAGGCCATGGATTGCTTTGTCTTCCGTTACTACTGTACATGTCCAGCAACCGAATCGAGAGTTCCCACAGGAAGGGGTGCTTTTGTCGATAACCAAAGGGCATTCCCCTTGGCTAGACCCCTTATAGAGTTCAAATAGCTCACGGTTGCTTCCACCCCATGGGCAAGGCCCACTCATTAAGTATTCCCATACCTCATCGGCACTCCAATCTTCGATAGGCATATAAGTGAATGCATTAGGTAATGAAGAATGACGGCTTAGAGCTGATCCATCTATCTTGTGTTTTGCTATAACTTGAGCACGCGAAGCGCTTTCTTGGCTTCGAGAACCTAGCGCTACCACTACTTCTCCAAATTGAGCGACTTTGCTGGTGATAAATTCACTAACAGGATCAATCTTCATTCTTTCAGTACACCAACGGAATGATTGCGTTGGTGCGGGGTAGCCGCGACCAAGAAGGTTTACCCAAAATGTTCGGTCAATTTTGGGATGTACCGCATGTGCAGACATGGGGATTCCGTCTTTGCTGGCTTTGCTATTGATGGTGTCGATAACCTGATTAATCATATCGACGACAACAGGGGTTTCTACCAGCGTGTCAGATGAAACAACATACACAGGTTTATGGCGCTCATCTGGCTTTAGAGTGGCTAGAGCGCTGTAAACGAGCGAGAGTACGGTGGTTGAGTCTTTACCGCCACTAAATCCAATGACCCAGGGGCGGTTATCGTTCAGATAAATGGACTGAATTTCAGCTACTAGATTGGCAAGAGGGCGACCTGCAATTGTTAGATCATTTAGCAGTTCGTCATGAGAGCTGTATAGGAAGGTTTCTTTATTTGTCATTTGTTGAAATTAATCTCTATTTCTTCTTCAACGGGGTTTAGAGGCATCCCCAAATTTTGTTTGATGTAATTGCCAGTTAAAATAACATTGGTTCGAGCCTTGCTAATCCTGCCATGGATTAAGGCGCGTCCATTCCAGTCAGGATTTGCTCTTGCCCAATCAATGTTTTTGAGATTTTTTAGCGATTTTTTCCAGTTTGAGGAGTTTTGAGTTAGTAGGTCGGCACCAACTTGTCCCATTGCTTGAAGCATTACGCCGTGGGCGTGAATATATTGTTCTCTTAGCTCTGAAGTGGCTACACCTTTGTTAAGGGCTAGCTTCCAATCATGCATATTTAAAGCGACTTCGCTCCAGTATATGGATGCTAGTTCTTTTTCTTCTTCGGACACCTCAGATTTCGGGCCTTTACGTAATAGGCTTTTGGTCGCATTTTTAATGCTGCTCAGGGTAAATAATTTGGTGCTTCTGTTGGAGATACTTGATTTCTCTGAGTCGGTAAGACGATTAAAAATTTTGACGGAGTCTCGAACATATCTTGCCATATCAGATATTTCGTCCCGTCTATCGTACTCCGTAGTAAGAGAATCATTTGGTTTGACTGCGTGTTTGTTGAGGTCTGTGAACATCTGCTGGCTACGCGCTAGTCCCTCATCAATAAAAAATAGGACGGAGATATTGTCGTGTCCGATTTCTGGATTTTCTTTGATGGCTTCTTCAATAGCTGCGCGGCGGTGCTGGCCGTCATTTATCAAAATTTGAGCATCCATCGGGATGGTTAGTTCACCAATGTTTTGTCCGTAGCCAGTGTCAGATATGGGCTCGAAATTAACCACGGCATCTACTGACGCAGTTAAAGAGGACAATGTATAATCTGAGGGATTTTCAATTAGATAAGAACTAATATCTGGGATTCGTTGGGTGTTCAATACCCGCTGAGCTCGAAGCTCTGGTGGGACATCTTCCTCATTGAACTTGAATAACTTTGGGACAATTCGCATTGGGCACATAGCTATATAGCATGGCCGCCCAGCTTGGATTCCTCGAATTGCAGGAAAAGTATGTGTAAACCCAATTTCTTGGCGCATGCGTTATATGTTTTTTTGGGAAATAGTGGAAGTTAATAATAAGTCTTTTGGACGTTAAAAGGAAAGATTTTTAACGTCCAAAGTTAAATGGGATTTTATGGGGCGGTGCTTGCGAGCGCTGCTTAATACAAGGAAATAAGATGGCGACAAATACCTCAGGATTAGGCAGTAGCCAAATAGTAGATGCCAATCCAACAAAAGACTTTTTCATTACGATGCTTACAAGAGATATCTCTCTTGTAAGATCAATTGTTGACCTAGTTGATAACAGTGTTGACGCAGCAAATACATGTGATGATGTAGCTAGTAGATGGGTGAAAATCACTATAAGTGATTCGAAGTTTATCATCGAGGACAACTGCGGTGGCATAGATGAAGGTATTGCAAAGACTCAAGCTTTTCGGTTTGGCCGTCCAGAAAGCGCAGCCCATGCTTTACATTCTGTAGGACGGTTCGGTGTTGGAATGAAAAGAACTTTGTTTAAGCTTGGCAGGCATTTTGTTGTTACTTCCCGGCATAGTGGCTCTTCTTTCGAGGTGGATGTGGATGTAGACTCGTGGCTAGAGGAGGATGAATGGGAGTTCAAATTAAATAATATTGATGAAATCGATGGTAGTTTAGGAACTGTAGTAGAAGTTGATAGTTTACTGCCGTCAGTTGCGGATCAATTTAAGCTGGATTCTTTTATTAACACTCTAAGAGAAGAAGTAGGTGCCGCGCATTTCAAGGCCCTAAACAATGGGCTCAGTATTACTATCAATAATGAAGTGGTTGAAGCGGCTAATATAACAATTAAACAATCTGAGGAACTAGGTGTAATAGGCGTAGAAAAAAATATTGCTGGTGTAGATGTAACAATTAGAGCCGGTATTGGGCCCAGGGGGTTGCACGAGGGGGGCTGGTACATCATCTGTAATGGGCGACTAATCGAAGCCGCAGATCAAAGTAAATTAAGCGGTTGGGATTCTGATGGTATACCTAGGTACCATCCAGACTACGCGTATTTCAGAGGGGTTGTTGATTTCGAATGCGACGACTCGGATAAGCTTCCTTGGACTACAACAAAAACCGGGGTCGATTCTGATAATGGAGTGTATCGGTCAGCGAAAACCGAAATACAATCTATTATGAGAAGGGTTCTTCCTTTCCTTAAAGATCGAGCGAAAGAAGCGGCGGATTTCAATAAAGAAAGCATAGAGGCTACTCCGCTGGATGATGCTATAGAATCTGCTGCTGAAGTGAATATTTTTGAAGCAAGTTATTCTTCAGCATTTACTAGGCCTGAGAGACTTAGTCCAAATCGGTTACCTGTTGAAATTACTGTGAGTTATAAGGTCTCTATTGATCAGCTAAATATTGTAAAAGACGCGTTAGGTGCCTCTTCTGCAAGCGAAGCTGGGCGAGAAACTTTTAACTACTTTTATGATATGGAGTGTGAAGCTTAGGATGAGCAGTAACAGTGGAAGGTCTGTAAATTATGCTGTAAGGCCAGCTAAAAATGTAGAACGAAAAATGATCAAAGATTTATTTCTCCGGTTGCGCTCTTTTGGAGAGTTATCTGAATATCAATATATTGGGTTCGGAGCAAAATACTTTGTAGATTTTGTGATGTTTCATAAACACCTGCATATTAAAAACATGTTAAGCATTGAAAAAGATTGTAACAATATTGAGCGGTATGAATTCAATAGACCGTATGGCTGTATCACAATAAAAAATGGTCAATCAAATGATATTTTGCCTACAGTTGGTTACGAAAAAAATGTTGTATGCTGGTTAGATTATGACGGATGCCTTGCTGATAATGCATTAACAGACATTGCAATTCTATTAGAGAGTGCAAGGTCAGGGTCGGCAATAGCTGTAAGTTTCAACTCTAACCCCTACAAGGCGTTAGAGTTGAAAGAAAAGCATGGCAGCAACCTCACTCAGGCAGGTCTTGTTTTAAAAGAGCTGGGAGAGGGAATACGGGAAGAAATGCTACCAACAAATTTACCTAATTCAGGCCTTTTCAAGGCGACTGTTTTTTCTAAAATACTTAGGCAGATAGTTTTTAACCAAATAAACAAGACACTGACGAACAAAAATGCGGGCTTGGGAGAAGAAGATAAATGGATATTTTCCCAAATCATGTATTTTGATTATAAGGATGGAGCTTGCATGACAACTATTGGAGGCGTTCTTTATCAACAGAGTGACTCTCACAAGTTTCGTTGCTGCGATTTTGAGTCTTTAGATTGTTATCGATCTGGTGATGATTCATATTCTATTGATGTCCCTAATCTTACGATGAAAGAAATAAATAGGCTTCATGAAAATATGCCGCTTAGTCGTGATGGGATTGATAGGTCAAAGCTCTCGGAGAAGGTCTTTTCAGAAAAAGACATATTGAATTTTTCAAAAATATATAAGTATTTCCCTAATTTTTCAGAAGTTGAAGGTGCTTAGTTGTTGATAACTGCCAGGCAGGATACGCGCTATTCTGCCTGGCAAACTGACCTGTTGTTTATGATCGCTTTTACGGTTTTCGGCTGCACAAAGTCCGTTTGACTTGCTCCAAACTTGCTTTGGCTAACGCCTTTTCAGGCTCAATGCTATCTTCGCTATAAGCTATGTCGGCTGCTCGGTTAAACAGGGCGTGAAGCTCGTTTACGGACATGCGGTTTAGCTCTTCCTGTGTGGTGATAAAGGTTTTCATCTTTTCCTCCTGTTTTGTCAGGCCAACGAAATTGCTGACCTTTCGTGGAGGACGGAAAAAGTGTTTTGCGGTGTGTGTCTGTACCCTTCGGGCTGGAACGTTAGAGGAAGAATGCCTGCCATTTACAGCGGATGCCGGAAGGCGCTAAATCTGGACTATGAAAGGGAAGTTTTTGGTGGTCTTAACAAAGAAGCCTTGGGGGAAAGATAGTAAAAGCCCTGTCTGTCGCCATGCGGCAATAGAGCAAACCACTACCATGTTCGTGATCTGTTTAACCTGAGTGTTAAGGGCGTATGCTTTTGTGAAAGTAAGTGCTGCTTTGAGGCTTAAAAGGCGCTTATTTGCCAAAGGGTTTTGACAGGCGTATAAATAAAGGTCTTACCAGCGATAATAAACTAAAGGCTCAAGTGATGAGCCAGGGAGAAGGCCATGAAGGCCAGCGCTGTTTTGTTCTTGTTATTATCCCTTCCGGCATTTGCCGATACGGCCCGTATTGCCACATGGAACCTCGTCGGTTTTAATCAAATACCGCAAGAAAACCTTAATAACATCATTGAAGGCCTTAAAAAGCTTGATGCCGATATTCTGGTTCTGCCTGAATTAAATCCCCTACCCCATGGGCAGGCTGTAGCCGATAAATTAAGCGAGCCTGCTGATAGCTGCTACAAATCCATTGTTCCCGATCAACCTATAGCAAGGCAGGAAATCGGTTTCCTTCATAAGTGCCATGTGACGGTGACAAGCGCAGGTTTGGTAATTGGAAGTGATCTTAGTAAGCGGGGCTACCGTAATGCCACAGCCTCCCACGTCAAAATAGATGAATTCGACTTTGTGCAAGGTGTTCTCGTGGCCGGAGAAAAGGGCGTACTCGTAATCGGTGATTACAACATGATACAGGGGCAGGATGCCGATAACTCACTGCTATATGTGTCGTCCGAGGAATTAGTGGAGCAAGGGAGCCATATCAGTACAAATGATATTGATAATTTGCTTGATGGTTATGCTTTTATCAATGTTGATGACCCCGAATATCAGGAAGGCTCACTTCAAATTGTTCCAATGCGCGATGAATTGGGTTTTACGCTATCAGGTTACAAGGAGGAAGTGACAGATCATTTATCGTTAGTGGCTGAGTTTAAAAGGGGTGTGGATGGAGATTAAAAACTGGTTTTAAAAAATAAATAGTTATGCTCTATTGGGAGTTTGATGGAAGCTGGTTTCTGTTGACCGCTTTGAGGCTGTAATAGGAGAGCATGATATAGGAGGTGCTATGACTAATGTGAAGAACATAATAAAGAGGCAAATAGATTCTAGTGGAATAACGCTATTAAATGCCTCAAGGCTATTATCTGACGAAGAATTTTTTGAGGAATGCTGTGGCAATGTTTCTATGGCCTGGACGCTAGGACATCTGGCGGCATTTCAGGATTGGGCAGTAAACAGAGTCTTTTTAGAAAATGAGCCGATTTTGGGGCGGGAAACTAGAGAAGCGTTAAAAGGCGGGAGAGAAATTACGGAAATGGACAGAGCGCTGTTGCCATCAAAAGCAGAGCTGGAAAATTTCTTTATTCAGACCCAAGCGCTGACAATTTCTACTTTAGAAGAATTCAATGAAGAGCTTTGGGATCAAGAAACTCCGTCTGGCTGTCGCTTTCCCACCCTAGGTTCTCTTTGGGAAAATTTAGGGGTACATAATATTTGGCACTTAGGAAATGTAGGAGGTGTTATCCCCAAACTTGTAGGCAGTAATGTTACGGTCGCTGTTCCTAGGTACTATTCAGTTGATAAAGAAGACATGGTGAATGAATTTGGAGTATGAATAATAAGGAGCGCTGGTCATGAGCATGATGAGTGAAGATCAAAGAATAAGTGCTTTTCAAGAGCTAGGTAAAGCTTTCAAACTATGTTCCGAAGGTGTTGAGGTTCAAATGTTTTCGATGGGCATTGATAGTGTTTGGCATCAAATGATCGACCAAAAGCCACTAGAATATAGAGAGTTTTGTAATAGTTCTTGTGGGGCTAAAATCGAGCACACACCTATTACGGGTGAAGGCGAAATTTCATTTATTGCAGAATATGAGCGATGTTACGGACAACTACCAAAAATTTGGTTTACCGATGAGAGAGGTGAATTTTTATCTGAGTTATATGGCGAGTATATTAAAACAAATATGATAATTGCGTCATGGAATTGCTCGCCCGCGGTGGAAAAAATGACAGTTCTTGATGAAGAAAAACATCCAAATAAAGGCGAAGTGACTACACCACCTAAAGATGAAGAATCAAAAAATGATGATAAACCTGAGGATAAATAGTTTCTTTATTTGACCGATAAGTATTGGGGTTGAACTTTATGGAGTATTTTAAAGATTATTTCGGAAAGCTGTCTTTAGTAGATTTACTTGGTAAAGATGAATTTTCTAGATACTGCCTAGAGGTAGGAGATGAGTTCTGTCCCTATATAAAATTTTCCATTAAGAATGAGGCTCTATATTTTGTTGAAATAGATGCCTCCGAAGTGGAGCCTAGATACCTTAGAGCGTATGTGTTTTGTATGACCCTTCGATTTGTAGAGTTTTTCCGGTATATGAGGAGAGTTTTACCCTTAAGCTCTCAATGTTTTCTGTGCTTGAATGTGCTCTTCAATTTTCCTGAGTATGTTTTTGGCAAAGAAAAAGCGGTGTTGTCTTGGCCGCACTGGCTGTGTAAGTATTTATATTCTCAGAAGGGTATCATGTTTGGGAAGTTCTGGATTGGTGAAAAAAACCTTTGTTCGAATATGGAGATGATGCCAATACCTACGAAAAATTTTATATCCATTAGAAACTTTTTTAACCATCGTGATTTAAAACTGTTATCTGAAGAGTGGCAAAAAAAAATTATTGAGGATCTTCGCGCGTCAGTTACTGACGAAGGTGCCCTTATTGCACCAGAAATATTGGTGAATGTTAGTGATCCTAAGTTTGAGTTTGATGCTTTTTCAATGTTTAATTTTTATAGTATTTGTAAGGCCGAATCGTATTATTCATCATGTAAACGTGCCGTGTAATATATTCACAACTCCATCCTTAGATAAATATCCATAATCTCTCCTGACTGGATGCCGAGATAATCCAGGGTCTGCTTTTGGGTGGTATGGCCGAAGGCTTCCATAAGTATGGGAGCGGCTGTACCCATCTGTATTCTCTGGTGATAGCCCCAGGTCTTTCGCAGCGTGTGGCTGCCATAATTCCCTTTTAAGCCTGCTTTTTTGCACCAATATTTGACCATACGGCTCACTGTGCTGACTTTCAGGGCTTCGCCTGTGCGAGACAGAAACAACGGGCTGTACGGGTTTCTATGGGCCGGATAGGTCGCAAGCCAGTTCTGGATACACTCTACCGCTGGCCTGTTAAGCGGCGTTGCTCTGTATTTACCCGTCTTGCTCTGTTTTAGTTCCAGTAAATCCCCCACATTTAAATGCGCTACCTGCTCTACGGTGATGGATAGCAATTCATTGGCGCGGAAGGCTGTATTGATGCCGAGCGTAAACAGGCACAAATCGCGGGGTTTGTCTGACAGGTTGGCTTTGATGGCAGCTATTGCGACAAGGTCGCGGATTGGCTCGACCTTGATTGAAGACCCTTTCCTTGGGTGGTTCGGATTTCGGCTCTTTTTATGAGCCATGCTGTCCCTGCGCTT
>Ga0105355_10004535_pt1 | contig 11887 bp, 7 predicted proteins | sample GOMGulsemesocosm_2_FD_83508 | JGI IMG/M metagenome (GOLD analysis project Ga0105355, IMG submission 83508) | Methane-oxidizing microbial communities from mesocosms in the Gulf of Mexico - GOM9C Gulf of Mexico | ecosystem: Environmental > Aquatic > Marine > Cold seeps | place: Gulf of Mexico... | reverse complement strand
TTGCCGCATTAGTATCACTGTGTATTGCTTTAATTGTTGCTCAGCCATTACTAGGTAAGTTTGACCAAGCGTTCCAGTATATTCAAGAATTTACTGGCTTCTTTACCCCAGGTATTGTGGTGATATTTGTTATGGGCATGTTCTGGAAACGTGCGACTTCAATGGGCGCATTATCAGCTGCACTTGGCTCAGCAATCTTCTCGCTAGTACTTAAGTTTACATGGCCAGAACTACCATTTATGGACCGTGTTGGCTTAGTATTTTTACTGTGTTTAGGTCTTTGTTATGTGGTTTCTATTATGGGTAAACCCAATACTACCGATAGCAGTGTTGATTTAGATAAAGTGAGCTTTGCTACCACTAAGTCATTTAATGTTGCGACAGTAGGTGTGGTACTTATCCTGACGGCTTTATATGCGACTTGGTGGTAATAAACCTGTAGCTACAAAGTGGTAATTAACTATAAATAATAAAAGGCCAAGTGATTGGCCTTTTAACTTTCTAAGGTAAAAACATGCAAGTATTAGTTACTGGCGGTGCAGGGTATATTGGCTCTCATACCGTTTTATCGTTACTAGAAAATAATTATGAAGTTGTCATCTATGACAACTTGGTTAACTCAAGTATTGAGTCAATTGATCGGGTTGAAAAGTTAGCCGGTAAAAAGGTTGAGTTTGTTGAAGGTGATATCTGCGATAAAGAAAAATTAACTGAAGTATTCGAACAGTTTGACATTGATGCGGTAATCCACTTTGCTGCACTTAAAGCGGTTGGTGAGTCAGCAGCTATTCCATTAAGTTATTATCAGAATAATGTGCATGGTTCAGTGTGTTTGCTTGAAGTTATGCAACAGCATAATGTATTTGACTTTATTTTTAGTTCGTCGGCCACTGTATATGGCGAAGAAAATGATGTGCCTTATGTTGAAACTATGAAGTTAGGCACACCTTCTAGCCCTTATGGTGCCAGTAAAGTAATGGTTGAGCGTGTTTTAGCTGATTTAGCTCTCTCTAATAACAAGTTTAGAGGTGTATCTTTACGCTATTTTAACCCTATTGGTGCTCATGAAAGTGGCGCGATAGGAGAAGACCCAAAAGGAATTCCGAATAATCTTCTACCGTATGTAGCTCAAGTTGCAGTGGGCAAGCGTGACAAACTTAGTATTTTTGGTGATGACTACCCCACTAAAGATGGTAGCTGTGAGCGTGATTATTTACACGTGATGGATTTAGCACAAGGTCATGTTGCTGCTTTAGATTGGCTAAACCGCCACAATGAATTTAGTGGTGTTGAAGCATTTAATTTAGGTACGGGCAATGGCACTTCTGTATTTTCTATCGTCGAAGCATTTGAACAAGCGATTAAAAAAAGTATCCCTTTTGAAGTCTCACCTAGAAGAGCAGGGGACCTACCCGCTTTTTGGGCCAATGCCAGCAAAGCCAATAAAGCGCTAAATTGGCAGGCGAAGAGAAGCTTAGAGCAGATGATGGTAGATACTTGGCGTTGGCAGTCAAATAATCCCAATGGGTATTTAGTGTAATGGTTAACGTAAATTCCCCATTAGAAATAGAACAGGTAAGCGAATTAGAAACAATTACATTGACTAATGACCTTGGCATGACTGTTGAAATTATCAACTATGGTGCTCGGATTAAGTCAATTAAATTCCCAGTACATAATAAGCCTACAGAAATGATCCTAGGTTATGAGTTGCCACAAAAGTATTTATCTGATGAATTCTACTTAGGGGCGACTTGTGGCCGAGTGTGTAATCGCATTGCTGGCGGAAAGTTTGAAATAGCAGGTAGTGAATATCAATTACCCCAGAATGATGGGGAAAACTGTTTACATGGTGGTATCGATAATTTCTCGAAATGCTGTTGGAAAATAGAGAGTGAAACAGTCACTACTTCTGCAGTGACCTTATCGCTTACCTCTCATGATGGCGACCAAGGATTTCCTGGAAACTTATCTCTATCTATAACTTATCGATTAAGTGCAGATAACAAACTTAGCATAGAATACTTAGCCAATACTGACTTGGCGACGCCGATTAATTTAACTAACCATGCTTACTTTAATTTAGGAGAAAACGACTGCCAATCATTATATTTACAAATGATGTCATCGTCATTTCTTGAAACGGATTCAGCTAATATACCTACAGGCAATATTATCCCTGTTGCACAAACAGACTTTAATTTTAGAGAGCCAGCCTCTATTGGCTATCGACAGCAAAATACTCAAGATGAATCGCTTAAAGCAAAGCAAGGGTATGATCACTGCTTTGTTTTAGACAACTCACCTTTTGTCGAGCCTAAAGCCGTGCTTACTTCCTTAAAGAATCAAATTAGCTTATCGGTATATACCGATCAGCCGACAATACAACTTTATACAGGTTTCTATTTAAGTGGCGAATTCAGCGCTTATCAAGGGCTATGCTTAGAAGCGCAAAATTATACCGATGCAGATAATAATAAGCACTTTCCTAGTAATATTTTACTGCCAAACCAAGAGTATCAACGAAAAATAATTTACAAATTTGAGTCAATAACTTAGCACCACAGCCTAGTGGTTTTTGTAACGCTAGCGTAGCAATAACCCATATGTCCATAAACCAAATAAGGAAAATGCCATGACAATACATGAGCATGCAGGTAAACCTGCTAGACCTGAAGATACAATTAATATTGCACGTTTAGTTAGTGATTATTATGTAAAAAACCCTAATGTGAATATTAATGAGCAAAAGGTCTGTTTTGGTACATCGGGGCACCGTGGGAGTGCTAGTAAAGTGAGTTTCAATGAACATCATATTCTTGCTATTTGTCAGGCTGTTGCAGAATATCGTCAACAACAAGGTTATCAAGGGCCGTTATTTTTAGGTAAAGATACCCATGCGTTATCTGAGCCTGCCTTTGTCAGTGCCATATCGGTATTAATTGCCAATAATGTGCAAGTCATTGTACAAGCTGATGATGGCTTTACACCAACACCTGTGATCTCTCGCTTGATTATTAGTCATAACAAGCAATCCAGCCAACAAGCTGATGGTCTTATTATTACACCATCTCATAATCCACCAACAGATGGTGGCATTAAATATAACCCACCTCATGGTGGACCGGCAGCGGGTGAAATAACCAAACTTATAGAAAATCGCGCTAATGAGATATTGGCTGATAAGCTCCAAGGTGTTTGTACTATGCCTTTTGCAGATGCTGTTAAATCCTCAAATCTGTTAAAACAAGACTTTGCCGAGCTATATGTTGATCAACTAGCACAGGTGATTGATATGGAAGCAATAGCAAAGTCAGGGGTTAGTATTGGTGTTGATCCTCTCGGTGGCTCAGGCATAGATTATTGGCCCGTTATTGCAGAAAAGTATGGACTTAATATTGAGATAGTAAATCCCATTGTTGATGCTGCTTTTGCCTTTATGCCGTTAGATAAAGATGGAAAAATTCGCATGGATTGTTCATCGCCTTATGCTATGTCTGGCTTGATCAAGCTAAAAGAAAGTTTTGATATTGCTATTGGCAACGACCCTGATTTTGATCGTCATGGCATAGTCACAAAAACAGGCGGTTTAATGAACCCGAACCATTACTTAGCGGTCGCGATCCATTATTTAATGACACATAGGCAATGGCCTATCAGTGCCAAAATTGGTAAAACATTAGTTTCCTCATCTTTGATAGATAGGGTGGCTAAAGAATTAGATAAACCGTTATCTGAAGTGCCTGTAGGCTTTAAATGGTTTGTCGAAGGCTTGAAGGGAAGTGAATTTTCCTTTGCTGGCGAAGAGAGTGCCGGTGCGAGTTTTTTATGTAGAGATGGCTCTTGCTGGACAACGGATAAAGATGGTTTTATTTTAGGACTATTAGCCGCTGAGATATTCGCTAAAACAGGCAAAGACCCGCATCAGCACTACTTGTCACTAGTGCAGCGTTTAGGCGAGCCGCACTATGCCCGAATTGAGGCAACAGCAAATGCCGAACAGAAAAATGTCTTAGCTAATTTAAGCCCTAGCGACCTAAGCATTGATAGTTTAGCGGGAGAAAATATTAAGCAAGTGCTTAGTCATGCACCGGGTAATGGCGCACCGATAGGCGGACTTAAAATTACCACAGAGAATGGGTGGTTTGCAGCTCGTCCGTCGGGTACTGAAGATATTTATAAAATTTATGCGGAGAGTTTTATCGGTAAAGAGCATTTAGCGCTGATTATTGAACAGGCCCAAGAGATAGTTAAAGCGATATTTAAGTCAAAAGGGTTGGTGATTTAGCTAATGGTTGTTCAATTTCCCTGTTGGTATCACTTGGTTTGAATAAGTTGAACGATAAAGGCCGATTCCATCTATATTAGCCTTTATCGTTTGCTGTTTTCTATTGCGTTAATACTAATCTAACGGCGAAAGTAAGCTTCCTAAAATATCATCCGTTAAACTGAGTTTATTATCACTCACTTCTTCAGATAATAATGCTTTTGCTAGCTCAGCTTTGTTTTGCTGTATTTTCAGTATTTTTTCTTCAATTGAGTTCTCAATTATAAACTTATAAACAAACACAGGTTTGTCTTGGCCAATACGGTAGGCCCTATCGGTTGCTTGGTTTTCTACCGCTGGGTTCCACCACGGGTCAAAATGTATAACTGTGTCTGCTGCTGTTAAGTTTAAACCTACACCACCGGCGCGTAAGCTAATTAAAAATACCGGTACTTCACCGTTTTGAAACTTATCAACGACGGTTTGTCTATCAGTAGTTGAGCCCGTTAATTTCACAAAATCAATACCTGCTGCTACTAGCTCTTCCTCTATTAAAGCAAGCATACTGGTAAATTGTGAAAATATTAATATCCTACGTCCCTCATCAATTTGCTCTGGCAGTGTTTCCATTAAATAATCAAGCTTGGCTGATCTGTCTACTTTTTTAGCGCCCTTAAGTGACAGTAACTTAGGGTGATTACATACCTGTCTTAACTTCAATAACGCATCTAGTACTTCTATCTGACTACGTTTTAGTCCTTTTTCAGCAATTATATCTTTTAAGCGACTGTCCATGGCTAAACGCACTGACTCATACAGTTCAGCTTGTGCACCTTCAATGCGTAAGGTTTGAATAATGGTTGTTTTTGATGGCAGCTCAGTGGCAATTTTGTCTTTGGTTCTTCGTAAAATAAACGGTTTAATACGTTGATTTAATAACTGTTTACGTTCTTGTTCACCGTGCTTTTCTATTGGCGTTCTAAACAGTTTGGTAAATTGTCTTTGTCCACCTAAAAAGCCGGGTAGTAAAAAGTTAAATTGTGCCCAGAATTCACCTAAATGGTTCTCCATTGGTGTACCCGTTAAACACAGCTTATGATGCGCTTTAAGCGACATAAATGCTTGGTATAACTTAGTTTTAGTATTTTTAATATAGTGTGCTTCATCAAGAATAAGGTAATAGAATTTTTGCGGAGCATAACTTTCTAAATCTTTAGTGATGAGTGCATAACTGGTGATGATGAGATCAACCTGGTTATTATTACTGCCAGCTTTAGTTCCTTCCTCGTCGCCATTTTCAACCACATCAAGACAACCGAAGTGTTGGTGACGCTTGCTGCCATGTAATACTTGATAAGAAAGCTGTGGTGTAAATTTTTCAATTTCATTAGCCCAGTTAAAAATAACACTGGTGGGTGCGACAATTAATACCGGCTTGGTTAATCGACCTTGCTGCTTTTCAATTAATAAATGCGCTAAGGTTTGAATGGTTTTACCTAGACCCATATCATCAGCCAAAATACCGTTTAGCTGGTACTCACGCAAAAACTGTAACCAATTGAGCCCTTGTTGTTGATAGCTTCTTAATGTGGCGTTTAACCCTGTAGGTAGTGCCACGGTACTTATTTCTTGAAAGTTTTTCAGTTTATCAGCTAAAGCTCTTAACTTACTTGTACCCGTTGCTATGAGCCCTTGGTCATCTAACATGGATAAAGTTTGATGTCCTTGAAAGCGTGAAAGCTCCATGGTGCCATCTTTATTTAACGCATTAGGCATAAAGAGTTCAATAAACTGTTTTAATATTGGCTTTACACTTTGATAACGTAAGGCAATAAATTCACCCTTGTCTAGGTCTACATAAATAGGTGAGTCGGGGGAGATAAGCTTTTCTTTTTCGCGATCCATCAGTGCTGATCTTGGTAATTGCTCAATAGCGCCGAGCAAAATAGGAAACGCGGGCATTTTTATGCCATCAACGGTTAAATTTAATCCTAGCGAGAAAAAATCATGGTCGTCAGTATCAATTACTTCGGCATCAAATACGCTATCGGTGGCGAGTGCTTTATAATAAAAAGCATCGGCAAAAGTGATATACCAGCCTAGGCCTTTCAGTAATGCTAACTCTTGATCTAAAAATTGATGCCAAGCATAACGACCTTGTAGAACCATTGAATACCTAGGTGTTTTGTCGCTAAGTGACGCGCCTTTATTTAAATACTCAGCATTAATAAAAGCGTAACGCTTAGGGATAGGTACTGGGCTAAAATTTAATGCGGATAATTTATCAATAACGGTTTGTTCGAAGGCTAAATCTCGATAAATCTTTTCTACATTTGAGCCTTCACTGTTGCTGTCAGCATCACTGTCAATGTCAGTGGGGGTAGCTGGTGTAATGGTAATACTTTCATTGTGCGGATTAACTAAATTACCCTGATAGGAAAAGTTTACCTTCACATTGCCCGTTTGTGGATTTTTTTCGAGGGGCGTAGAGAAGTGCAAATGCACTTCAGGTTTTGACATCGATTGTAAGAACTTTGTTTTGGGTTTAGGTAATGACTCTACGGCATCACCTAACGATAGCGACAGCTTGTTCATTACCCAAGGCAGTTTGTCTTCTTCAAAAATAGGCGAGTTGAGTAAGTCGGCTTCAAAGTCACATTGAGTATTGGTATTAATTTTTCCGAAGCAATTTTTTTCTTCATCATAAAAACACAAAGGTTGGGCTTTAATGATGACAATACTGCTTGATGGCTCATTTAACATCAGCTTTAAGGTATGCAAATCGTTACCTAGTGCTACCCATTGCCATTGTGCTTCTAATGGCTCACTTAAAGTAATTGCTTGATCTAAGTTGAAGTGTGTATGCCAAAAACAGCGATTTGTTTTTATGATTTTTTCAAACAAATCGAAATACTTAATGTTATCGCCAAACTGATTGGTACGCATAAGCTCAGTAAGCACCGATACATCTTCGTTAGTTGCATAGGCACTATTAATTAATGAGCTGGTAGAATGTTCATTGCCAAGAGAACTACTCCAACCGCCACTTTTTTTAGCGCGAGTCGATTTTATCGCTAAATTATAATAGTCATCTTCGTTATAAGTATTGGGCTTTAAAAAGTACAATAATGACTTTTGCTGAGGATTAGGTTGGTATCTACTGGGCTGAGCTTGAAAGTGGCTAAGCCATCTATCAACAATTCTGTCAGAGGTAGCAATACTATTTTGGTCAAAATGTTCATGAATAAAACAATGTGCTAAAGCTGCACCATGTTTACAGTCGCGGCCTACATAACAATCACAATAACTGGCAATACCATCATGCTTAATATTCAATACCAAGCGTGTTGCGTAACTTGATTCTTTAGAGCGCTCACTAAAAACGACACCACGGATTATTTCATCATCAAGAGCACAAGTTTTAATACCATCAGATTGATAAATTCTCGCGCCTTTATGCCACTCTTTCTTGGTAAAGTGTCGCTCAAGTAATGCAGGGGTAAAAATGTTGTTGGCCATAAGTTCTTAATTAGTAAGCAATCAGAAGATTGATTGAGTTAGGTTGTTATTTTTTTCAATAGCATGATAACTATCAATTACCGTAATAATAGCATAACAGCTTGTTCCTCATTACGTTTTTTGATTGCTTATTAGTGCATTAAATCAATGATCAGGTGTTAACTGGTTTAATAATTAGAATTTATCGAGTAAGGTCACTTTTGTTGCTTGTGTAAAGGAGAGTTTTTGGTGCGTTTAAAAGGGAAGTTAGTTAAATGGAATGAAGATAAAGCCTTTGGCTTTATTGCCCCTAATGGTGGTGGCAATCAGGTGTTCATCCATAAAAGAGCTTTATCAAATCGAAAGCGAGTGCCTCAGGTAAATGATGTAATTACTTTTTCAATCGCTAAAGATAAGCAGGGTAGACATTGCGCTAATAAGGCGACATTTTCAGGCGAAAAATTAAAGCAAAATCAGGCTAATAAAGTAAGTAGGTTTTCAATTTATTTATCTGTTATTTTTCTTGCTCTAATAACAGTTGCTTATTTCCTAGGTTATTTTCCGCAAAAACTAGTGGTAATCTATTTTACTGCTAGCATTATTACCTACTTGGCTTATGCATTTGATAAGTCTAAAGCCAAACGAGGAAAGTGGCGAACTCAAGAAAGTACATTACACCTGTTTTCTCTTATCGGAGGCTGGCCAGGCGCGGCAATTGCGCAGCAGCTTTTAAGACACAAATCTCAAAAGAAAGTATTTAGGGTAGGTTTCTGGTTTACCGTTGCTGTTAACTCAGCGGCATTGCTCTGGTTAGTTTCACCAAGTGGTCATAATATTTTTTTGATGCTGTGATGAGTTCTATATTTTATACCTTTCTTCTTTTTTAATTAAACAGAACAAATTTAACTACCAGATCTGGTTTATGAAATATCCTGATGATTAATTTGGCTCAACACTATTTTCTTTTGTTTATCTATGGCCTGCCTTATCAAAAGTATGAGGTTTATCAGTTGATAGGCGCATAGCTAAATAATTATATATATTTCAGCTGGTTGCCTTAAAATAAAAATGTCGGGATTTGTAACACTTTGTCGCCATGCTTATTCATCAGCGAATGATTTGAAAGTTAAGAAGGGTAAGTTTAGCTAAGGAGATTGTTAAGTGATGAAATAAAAAAATTAAAGTCATCAGCTGCTTGAGGACGAATTTTCAAAGTGTAATCAAACAGCTGATAGAATAGATGGAATACGACTAGAGCGCCCAGTAAGCGTGCTCTAGACTATCTTCTCTTTCGGGTAAACCACGTGATAAACGAGGTGAATGTTGTACTAAGACCTCATAACTCACACGGTTAGCGTATTTACTAATTTGTGATAATGAAGAATAAGTCATCGCAGGTTGTAAATGTTTACTAGAGTCCTCAACATTCATTTTATGATAAACATTAGCACTTAAATCGTGTAACACCGCGGCAAGCGCGCCATCACCAGCACCATTGGTATTTTTAATGCTATCAGGTCCACCCATATAAGGTGCGGTGTGGGTATATATTTTAATCGGATTATCACAATCTTTTAATAACATTGGTCGTGAATATTCGAACTGATTGAAGTCGCTGATACTTGCTGAAAGTAGTGGGTATTCAGTTTCTCTTTTATGGGCTTCGTCGGTGTAGCCAGCCATAAATAGACCATCTGCACCAGCAGTACAGATAACTAAATCAACCCACTCTAGACAGGCATTTGATGCTTCTAGTGGGTCTTCAATACCGGTAATGGCGAGTGCTTCTTCTTCATTCATAGCAAGAATATTGACATGTTCTTTAACAAAGTCTCGCCAAAATTCAGGCTCTTGCTCAATAAGAAATTTAGTACCTAGGGTTAAAACTACTGGCACACCGGCTTTATTTGCACATTTCACCGCTTTAAGTGTCGCCTGTGTCATAGTGTCACCTTCTTCGGTGCGCATTAGGTATGAGCTAATGACCAAAGCGGATGCATCACTAATTAGAGATTCATCTATAGATTCAGGTTTAAGCTTATTAATTAACCCAGCATTGATGGCGAAAGTTCTTTCACCGGTATCGTCTATTAAAGTGAAACAACGGCCAATTGGTCCATCTACAGGCTGTAAATAATTTAAATCAACACGCGAAGATGTATTGCTCACAAAGCGATAGGCGTAGCCCCCCACTTGCATATTCTCTGACATCACGCCTAATAAAACAGATCTGTCATCAGCGAGCACAGAGTAGTTATGCATGGTATTGCCTATGGTGCCACCAGCAAACTCATAGTTAACTAATTCTTCATTTTTCAAACGTTGATACAAGCGATGAGTTACTTCGTCTGGAATAACTTGCGACATGCCACGCTTTAGTGAGAATTCTTGCAAGAACTCATCATCGACTTTCGCTTCAATATCAACAAGGATCTGATCTATACCAACAATATAGCTGCGTGCTAATTTAGCTTCAGTGCTAATTTTATCAGTAAGTGGGCTCTTATTCTCAACAGGAAAATAGTGTTTATGTTGGCGACGACCAGGAAATTTCATTGCGGTATTATTCGTAGACTTGGGAAAGGGGGGATTATAACTTAACAAAGGAACCAATCGCCAATAAAATATCGAAATCTCAGTAAAGTTGACGCGAAAATGATGTAAATGGTAATAATATGAGCTTTCTAGAAGTATTTGAACAGAAAGCTCTATGGCTTAGTTGTGCTGCTAAGCCATAATTAATTTACTGAGACTCTGTTACTTTTTCTATCAGAGTTTTAGCTTTAACTGTACTCTCATCTTTTTTCTCAGGAATAACAGCGGCAATATTATGTTGTGGAATAATAAGAATTTTTTCTTGTTTATTGTCGTAAAAGAATATGTTTCGGGCTGTGGAAGCCACTATTTGCACATTGCTTAATAAGGTAGCTTTATTTTTCTGGATTGGGTCATTTAGTGAAACTGAGTAACTCTGCGTTTTATTATCCAGTATTGATTTGCTATGAACGTTGGCGAACTGATATGAATACCAACATAGCATTGAAAATAATAGCGCTATCATGCTGTAGGTCGGGTTTAAAAGATAAACGGGATAAGAAATAGTGTGATAGAACTTTTGAAACATTGTTGGTTTGTTAGAATTATGTATCTGTTTTAATTCAAAACGAATAGCAATAGCAATAACAACAATTAAAATTGAATAGGTCAAAACAAGAAGAGGGTGTGTTAAAAGGGCTAACAAAAAATCAGTTAGTTCAATATGTTGAAATACATTAACTGAAAAATTATTAAGTAAAGTCGCTAAATAAATAACTCCAGAAAAACTGCCCAATAAATACAATACAGTGATAAATACGGCAAGGTTGTGCTTAATATAGTTTTTAATGGCATGCAGATCGCTATGTAATTTTGAATAATACTTATCAGCGGCTTCTAATATCATTGTTATTCCCTTTACCAAGCTATACTTCATATAGCTTTATTCAATACAAACTTATAAGTTAATACGTTGAAAAATAGTTGTTTTGTTTTGGTTAATATTACGTGATTAAGACTGCAGCTGTAAACAAATTTTAGCTTGTATTAGCAATGCTTGATTTACTATTAAGCCGGATTGCCAATGGAGATAATTAAGCGATTACTTTTGACTTCTCTCTCAATATCCCCCCGTGTTCTTTATTATTAAATCACTATTAATTTCGCCAAATTTTAGCTCTCCCCAGTGAATTTTGTGTTTATTCTTTACAAAGGTCACTTTGTGCGTTAGTTTAATGACATAAACTATTGCAGACTTTTAATGACAAAAACTTAAATAAGAAGTCATTTAGCGTTAGCGACACCAGATAAAGGCAGTTCAATGAATTTTATGGGCATGGGGTTGAAGATGGGTATTAGAGAAAACCAAGCAAGTACACTCTGTACTTTATTAATGGTTTTACTATTTTTAACATTAACGGTTGGTTGCAGTGATAAGAAGAGCTTCCAGCAACAGACTGTAGTAGATAAGCCACTTAATGTGCTTTTTATCTTAACGGATGATCAAGCACCTGATACCGTTTCAGCCTTTGGTAATGCCAATATTAATACGCCAAGTCTAGATGGCTTAGCGCAGCAGGGCATGCG
>Ga0105355_10004527_pt1 | contig 11899 bp, 9 predicted proteins | sample GOMGulsemesocosm_2_FD_83508 | JGI IMG/M metagenome (GOLD analysis project Ga0105355, IMG submission 83508) | Methane-oxidizing microbial communities from mesocosms in the Gulf of Mexico - GOM9C Gulf of Mexico | ecosystem: Environmental > Aquatic > Marine > Cold seeps | place: Gulf of Mexico... | reverse complement strand
CACCAAACGGGCAAGGGCAATAGTGACCAAGTGACGACGGCTTATGCCCAGCGCAGTGATACTCAAGTAGTGGATTTTATTGACGATATAGCAAGCGCTTATCAATGGGCCGATGTAGTGGTCTGCCGTGCTGGCGCGTTAACCGTATCAGAAATTGCGGTATTAGGAATTCCTGCTATTTTTGTGCCATTGCCTTATGCGGTGGATGATCACCAAACGAAGAACGCCGCGATACTAAGCCAAGTGGGGGCGGCCGTTATCTTGGTCCAGGCACAGATGACGCCAACCAGCTTAGCGCAACAATTGCAAAAAATGATAGTGCCTAAGACACTGCAAAAAATGACTAGTGCGGCAAGCCATTTGGCGAAAGTAGATGCCGGTCAACAGGTAGCGCAAGTTTGCGCCATGCTGGCGGGACAACAATCAACAATGAATAATATAGAGCAGTAACTGATGAGCGAAAAAAACGGCGATAAACCAACCCAATTACGCATGCAAGTTCCTGAAATGCGTCGTGTTAAGCGTATCCATTTTATTGGCATAGGCGGCGCAGGTATGGGCGGTATTGCCGAAGTATTAGCCAACCAAGGCTATGTGATTAGTGGCTCAGACCAATCGAGTAATCGAGTGACCCAGCGCTTAAGCGATTTGGGCGCAATTGTCTATCTTGGTCATGCTGCCGAGCAGGTTATCGATGCGAGTGTGGTGGTGGTATCCACCGCAATTGATGAGAAAAATCCTGAGATTATTAAAGCTAAAGCGTTGCGTATTCCGATTGTGCAACGGGCGCAAATGTTGGCTGAGCTGATGCGCTTTCGTCACGGTGTTGCAGTCGCTGGTACGCATGGTAAAACCACCACTACGTCGCTAATCGCGAGTATTTTTGGTCATGCTGGACTCGATCCTACGTATGTCATCGGCGGACTGCTAAACAGTTCTGGTACCAATGCTAAACTCGGTTCGAGTCGTTACTTAATCGCCGAAGCGGATGAGAGCGATGCCTCATTCTTGCATCTGCAACCTATGGTGGCTGTCGTCACTAATATAGAAGCAGATCATATGGATACCTATCAAGGTGATTTTAGTAAGTTAGAAGATACCTTTATCGAATTTATGCATAACCTGCCATTTTATGGCTTGGCAGTGGTTTGTATCGACGATCCCGTCGTGCGCGCACTCATTCCACGCATTGGTCGTCCAATTATTACCTATGGGTTCAGCGATGATGCTGACTTACGCGCCAGTGATTTTGAGCAACGGGGGAATCGTTGTCAGTTTATGCTACATCGCGATGGTGTTAAGTCATTACGCGTGACGCTAAACTTACCGGGACGCCATAATGCACTCAATGCCATGGCGGCGATCGCAGTGTCGAGCGAAGATGGCATTAATGATGACGATATCGTTGGCGCATTAAGTGAATTTCAAGGTATCGGTCGTCGTTTCGAGCAGCTGGGCGAGTTTGCCAGTGGTAATGGCGATGTGATGTTGGTGGATGATTACGGTCACCATCCAAGTGAAGTATTAGCGACGATTAAGGCAGCACGTCAAGGCTGGCCTGATAAACGATTGGTGATGATATATCAGCCACATCGCTATACCCGTACGCGCGATCTCTATGAAGATTTTGTGGAAGTGTTATCGCAGGTCGATGAGCTTATTTTACTGCAAGTCTATAGCGCGGGTGAAGATCCAATTGTTGGTGCCGACAGCCGCGCATTGTGCCGGAGTATTCGTGCCCACAGTAATTTTGAACCAATTTTTGTTGCCACCATCGAGCAGGTTCCCGAGCGCTTGGCGCAGGTTATCTCGCAAGGTGACCTTGTGCTAACACAGGGAGCAGGCAGTGTTGGCTCGTTAGCTAAGACATTAAGTGAATTGAAGTTAGATATCAAAACAATGAGTGCTAAGGCGACGTGCAATGAGTAGTTTTGGCAAGGTAGCGGTGATGTTTGGCGGCACCAGTGCCGAACGCGAAGTATCGCTAGACTCTGGTCAGGCGGTACTAACTGCACTACGCGCTCAGGGTATCGATGCACATGCGTTTGATCCAAAAGATCAGCCGCTAAGTGATCTTGGTAAACAACAATTTTCTCGGGTGTTTATCGTACTACATGGCCGAGGCGGTGAAGATGGCACATTGCAGGGCGCACTAGAGCTGCTTGATATACCTTATACCGGCTCTGGGGTGTTAGGTGCGGCGCTGGCGATGGATAAGATTAAAACCAAGCAAATTTGGACTGCCGTCGGGTTACCAACAGCAAAGTACAAAATAGTCCATGGTGACACCGACCACACTGAGCTTGAGCAGTTGCTTAGTTCACTCGGTGGTACGGCGATGGTTAAACCATCTAATGAAGGGTCGAGCATCGGGATGGCCAAGGTGCGTAGCGCACAAGAGCTGGCGGGCGCTATTACCCAGGCGGCTGATTATGATAACGAAGTGTTGCTCGAACAATGGATAGAGGGTGATGAATATACGGTGGCGATATTAGGTGATAAAGCATTGCCCGCCATTCATATGACCACGCCCCATGATTTTTATGACTATCAGGCAAAATATCAGTCCAACAGCACCCAATATCATTGTCCTTGTGGCCTCTCCCAAGAGGACGAGGAGGCACTAGCCAATATCGCACTTAAAGCATTTAAAGCAGTCAATGCTAGTGGTTGGGGACGGGTCGATTTTATGCGTGACCGCCAAGGTCAGTGGTATTTGCTGGAAGTAAACACGGTGCCGGGGATGACGCAAACCAGTTTAGTGCCTAAGGCGGCAAAGCAGGCGGGTTTGGACTTTCAGCGCCTAGTGTATTTAATTTTGAATCAGACACTTACATAAAACGAGTTAATTGACACCATGAACAGTAAATTTAGCATCAGCTATTTACAGCAACACAAAGCAGCGCTGGGCTATTGGGCCGGTATGGTGTTTTTTGTCGTGGTGATCATCGGGTTAACTTATGTCGCAAATCGGCTCTATCAAAAATTGATGAGCGCGCAAGAGATGCCTATCTCAACCTTGCAGATATCTGGTCATCGCGCGTATAGCACCGATAGTGAGGTGCAACAGGCATTATCAGAATTAAGTGATAATGAAAGCTTTTTTTCACTCGATGTTAGTCGGGTGCAACAGCAGATAGAGCAAGTGCCCTGGATCGATAGTGCGGCGGTTAGGCGCCGTTGGCCCAATGGTTTATCGATTCATATTATTGACCAAGATCCAGTCGCACTGTGGAATGAATTGAGTTTGGTTAATAGCAAAGGCGAGATCTTTACCGCGCCAAGAGCGAGGTTACGACGCGAGCTACCGAGTTTTGTCGCGCCTAATGAGGTGCCAAAAGAGGTATTAAGCGGTTATCAAGCGTTGTTGCCGCTGTTTGAAAGCGAAGGCTTAGTGGTAAAGCGCGTCGAGCTAACAGAGCGTCAGTCATGGCAGCTAATACTCGGCGATGGCACAAGATTAATTTTAGGTCGTGAAAATACGGTGATCCGTAATGCGCGCATTGAGCGATTTTTACGGGTTTATAAACACTTAATTCCTAACGATAAATCAATTGATTACGTCGATTTACGTTACGATTCAGGATTTGCAGTAAATTGGAACACAGAGCCGGGAGACAAGGCAAGCAATGAGCAAGGCTAACGAAAGAGATCTAATTGTCGGATTAGACATTGGCACATCTAAAGTATCGGTGATTATCGGTGAGATATTAGCTGATGGTGAACTAAGTGTGGTTGGCATCGGATCGCAAGTATCAAAAGGCATGGAGAAGGCCGGCGTTAACGACCTCGATTCAGTGGTTAAGACGGTGCAACGAGCGTTAGATGAAGCCGAATTGATGGCTGACTGTCAAGTGACCTCGGTAAATCTGAGTATTTCGGGTAAACACATCGCCTGCCAGAACGAGAAAGGCATGGTCTCTATTAACGATGAAGAGGTCACGCAGTATGATGTCGACAGTGTTATTCATACCGCTCGTTCGGTAAAAATATCCGATGATCGACGCATTCTACATGTGCTGCCGACCGAATATGCGATCGACGTTCAAGAGGGGATTAAATCGCCGATTGGTATGTCGGGGATGCGTATGGAAGCGCAGGTGCATATGGTTACTTGTGCCAGTGATATGGCAAAAAATATCGAAAAATGTGTTCAGCGTTGTGGTTTAAAGGTTGATGAGTTGGTTTTCTCGGCGATTGCCGCCAGTTATGCCGTATTAACCGATGATGAAAAAGATCTCGGTGTTTGTTTGGTGGATATCGGCGGCGGTACGATGGATATCGCCGTTTACACCAATGGCGCATTGCGCCACAGCGCCGTTATTCCGGTGGCTGGCGCGCAAGTTACCTCAGATATTGCGCATATCTTTAGAACGCCACTGAGCCATGCAGAGCAGATTAAGATTCAGCATGCCTGTGCGTTAAGCCAGCTGGTGAGTCAAGAAGATAATATCGAAGTACCCTCGGTGGGTGGACGGCCAACCCGGACCATGTCACGTCATACGTTGGCGGAAGTGGTAGAGCCGAGATATCAAGAATTATTCGAGTTAGTACTGGGCGAATTACGTCGTGCTGGTTTTGACGAGAAAATTGCCGCTGGCATTGTATTGACCGGTGGTACCGCGAAAATTGAAGGCGCGGTTGATTTCGCCGAGGCTTGCTTTGGCATGCCGGTGCGTTTGGCTAACCCAATGGCGGTGAAGGGGCTCAATGATTATGTCCAAGATCCGAGCTATGCGGTAGGGGTCGGTCTTTTAAAGTTTGGCAGTATGATGCGTGCTAATGCGCGCAATGAAAGAACAGAGAGCAGTGGTGTGAGTATTTTTCACACCATCAAGAATTGGATTAAAGGCGAATTTTAAGGTAAGCGCCTTAAATCCGTATGTTTATGCGTAATGGAGAATAAATATGTTTGAATTAGTATCAGAGCATTCAGAAGAAGCAGTCATTAAAGTTATTGGTGTTGGTGGCGGTGGCGGCAACGCGATAGAACACATGGTCTCTAAAACAATTAAAGGCGTTGAGTTTATTGTCGCTAATACCGATGCTCAGGCCCTAAGAAATTCATCGGCTGAAGCAACTATCCAAATTGGTAAAGGAACCACCAAAGGACTCGGTGCTGGCGCGAACCCACAAGTTGGGCGCGAAGCTGCGCTGGAAGATCGTGAAGCTATCATCGAAGCATTACAAGGTGCCGACATGGTGTTTATTGCTGCGGGCATGGGTGGCGGTACTGGTACCGGCGCTGCACCTATTGTCGCTGAAGTCGCCAAAGAAATGGGCATTTTAACCGTCGCCGTGGTTACTAAACCGTTTAACTTTGAAGGCAAGAAACGTTTGAACTATGCCGATCAAGGCATCGCGATGTTAAGAGAGAGCGTTGATTCACTGATCACCATTCCAAACGATAAGCTGCTTAAAGTATTAGGTAAAGGCACAGGCTTGTTGCAAGCCTTTGAAGCAGCCAACGATGTATTACTTGGCGCGGTACAGGGTATTGCCGAACTTATCACGCGTTCTGGTTTAATCAACGTGGATTTCGCCGATGTGAGAACGGTGATGGCTGAAATGGGGACGGCAATGATGGGGACTGGTGTTGCTCGTGGTGAAGACCGCGCCGATGAAGCGGCAGAGTTGGCCATTTCAAGCCCGTTGCTTGAAGATATCGATTTGGCTGGTGCACGCGGTATTCTGGTTAACATCACCGCTGGTATGGACATCAGTATTGATGAATTTGAAACGGTGGGTAACGCAGTTAAAGGTTTTGCTTCTGAAAACGCGACCGTGGTTGTGGGCGCTGTGATCGATCCTGAGATGACTGATGAACTACGCGTTACCGTTGTTGCAACAGGTATTGGCGCTGAAATCCAACCGGACATCAAGCTCGTTAAGCCGGAAGATATTGTGGCAAAGCCAAGTCAGCCGATTCAGAGTGAAATCTCTGCGATGGACGAAGAACCAATGGCAGCAGCGGTTAATAGCCAGGGAACCGTTGCCAGTAGTGGTGGACTTGAATATCTTGATATCCCAGCATTTTTACGCAAACAAGCGGATTAATATGGGCTTAAGTTTGGCTGCGTATGATGTGGACGCAGGCTAATGATTAAATGACTTGCTGTGCTAACTCGGCGCAGTAAGTTGATTTTTTATTAGCGCCAAACAATAGAAAAGTGTCGGTGGGCTCACTGTCTTAGGATAAAGTTAAACGCTCGTTTGTTAAGCGAGGGCGTTTCGTGCTAAAATGCCGCCGTTGTGGATGTTGAACCAAAAAAGGCTGCTAATTATTATGATTAAGCAAAGAACATTGTCGAAAGAAATTAATGCGGTAGGTGTTGGCCTTCATTCGGGTAATAAAGTTAACCTGATGATTAAGCCCGCGCCAACAAATACTGGCATCATTTATCGTCGAACCGACTTATCTCCCAGTGTCGATATCCCTGGTGATGGTTTGCTGGTGCGCGAAACTACATTGTGTACTTGTTTAATCGATGATTCAGGCAACAAAATCTCAACAGTTGAGCACATTTCAGCCGCACTTGCTGCTTTTGGCATCGATAATGCGATTATCGAAGTCGACGCCCCTGAGATCCCTATTATGGATGGCAGTGCCAGTCCGTTTGTATTTCTATTGCAATCTGCGGGCATCGAAGAGCAGAATGCGCCCAAACGATTTATTCGTATTAAGCAAAAAATTCGTGTTGAAGATGGTGATAAGTGGGCAGAGTTTGTCCCTTATGACGGCTTTAAAGTCGACTACGCCATCGATTTTGCACATCCAGAAATTAGTAACACTAAACAGCATCTGGTCATGGATTTCTCTCGTGAGTCTTTTGTGCGCGAAATTTCAAGAGCGCGTACGTTTGGCTTTATGCGCGATATCGAATTATTACGCGCCAATAACCTTGCCCTCGGTGGCAGCATGGAAAATGCTGTGGTACTCGATGAGTACCGCATCCTAAATCCTGATGGTTTGCGAGTCGACGACGAGTTTGTTAAACATAAAGTATTGGACGCGTTAGGTGATTTATACCTAGCCGGTCATAGCATTATCGGCGAGTTTAGAGCCTATAAAGCCGGCCATCATATTAATAATTTGTTGGTACGTGAGATGTTAGCGCAACAACATGCTGTTGAGATGATCACCTATGAAGGTGAAGCAAAATCACCGATTAGTTTTGGTGAACCCGCTTACGCCTAAATCTCTGTGATGATTAGATAAAACTCAACGCCTAGCCAATTTCGCTAGGCGTTGTAGTTTCTCGGCTAGTGCCGGGGGAGAATGCTGGGCCAGCGCATTGAGGTGCTCGGCGGTCTGTGGCGATATTTTTCGTGAATTGGGTTTAGGGACTGTTGGTTGAATAAATAGACTCGGGTTAACCTTGATTTCAATCGATACCAACGATGGTAAAATACCCTGACGCATCTGGCGCATCAGCTCGCTGCGGAGTTGGGTTAGCCGAGTTGACCAAACACCAGAAGTCACTTCGATGATCAAAATTCCTAGGCGATAATTAGCTACGCGGCAGTATTCATCGCTACCAGGGAGTAACTCATTTGTTAGCAAACGGTTAATTTCTTGTAGTATACTAGCCTTTTGCTGTATTTTGGCAAGCTTACCCGACTCGGTGGTCACGGTATTAATCGTATTAGGTCGGTGGCGTTGATTCATAAATCGCCTCAACGTGTATTTTTTAGTGAGAATGAAGATGATTGTAGCAACTAACAACACAACTAACCAACAAAAAAGCATTGGCCAAGGTTGGCAAGTGGCGCTGACGCCCAAGCGTATCGGCGGCTTCTTAGTGATTCAGGCGTTGTTATTAACAGGTTGTGCCCTAATCACGTATCAGCAATGGTTAATACCTGATACGACGGTTAAGAATATCAATGACAAGCGAGCTAATGTAAAACAACAGGCGCACTTGGTTAATCAACTTAAAACTGGGACTCAACTTCAGCTTGGCTTATTAGCGCAGCGTATGGGCACGTTGACTGCCCGGATGAATCGTATTGATGCCTTAGGTGAACGACTGGCGCAAGACGCGCAGTTTAGTGAATTTGACTTTACATTACTGCCAGCAGTGGGCGGTCCTAGTGAGCAGCATGAGGTTTCTGAAAAATCATCCCTTAGCGTATTACTCAATCAGATGGACAATGTGTTGCTACACCTTGAGCAGCAACAGGACCAGTTGGCGGTGTTAGAAACGGTGATGCTCAATCATAGTATCGATGAAGATAGCCGTATCGAAGGGCGACCGATAAAACGTGGCTGGATGTCTTCGCAGTATGGCATGCGCAACGATCCCTTTGGCGGTAAACTGGCGATGCATAAAGGCGTTGACTTTGCTGGCAGTGAAGGCGGTGACGTGATGGCTACCGGCGCTGGTGTAGTGAGTTGGGCTAGTGAACGATCTGGTTATGGTCTATTGGTGGAAATTGATCATGGCGGCGGTCTTAAGACACGTTATGGTCACGCGAAAAAGATTTTGGTTGCGTTGGGTGATGTGGTGACCAAAGGAGAAGTTATCGCGTTGATTGGCAATACTGGCCGTTCTACCGGCCCGCATGTTCACTACGAAGTGTTAGCCAAGGACCGTCAGGTTAATCCCCGTAAATATATCTACCGTTAAGCATGAACTACTTGAGACAAGAGCTTCAAGTAGTTTACCACCTACCCCTAGTTTTTTCCCATACCTGTCCCCATATAAGCTAAGTAACCTAAGTAGTTAAAATTTTTTCCTGATTAGCGAGTTTTAGGACTATCTTATCAGCGGTAAATCAATAATAATAAGCTGCGAATTTTAATACCAATTGCATTAGGTAGATAGGCCTATTTTTCCCGGTACGGCTAGGAATAAATGGTTAATGCAATGGGTAGGAAATAAAAATATGGCTTGCACATGGTGTAGGCAGAAAAATAATCAAAAAAATGGTCAATTAGATGTTAACAAAGATTTTTACTTCAATATTTGGCAGCAAAAATGATCGTACGCTCAAGAAGCTACGAAAAGTTGTTGTGTTAGTTAATGAGTTAGAGAAAGAGATCGAAGCGCTTTCTGATGATGAATTGAAACAAAAAGCCGCCTACTTTAAAGAGCAACTAGCGGCAGGTAAGTCGATCGATGATATCCTTCCTGAAGCATTTGCCGTGGTCCGCGAAGCGAGCAAGCGCGTCTTTGAGATGCGTCACTTTGATGCTCAGATGATTGGTGGCATGGTATTGCAATCTGGCCGCATCGCTGAAATGCGCACCGGTGAAGGTAAAACCTTAACCGCAACATTGCCAGCTTATCTTAATGCCTTAACCGGTGAAGGCGTGCACGTTATTACGGTTAATGATTATCTCGCTACGCGTGATGCGAATTGGAATCGTCCGTTGTTTGAATTCTTAGGGATGACGGTTGGTATCGTCGTGTCAGGAATGGGGCCATCCGAGAAGCAAGCGGCGTATGCGAGTGATATCACTTACGGCACCAACAATGAATTTGGTTTCGATTACCTACGTGACAACATGGCCTTTTCGCCGGAAGAGCGTGTACAGCGTCCACTAAATTTTGCGATTATCGATGAGGTCGACTCGATTCTTATCGATGAAGCCAGAACACCGTTGATTATCTCTGGCGCTGCCGAAGATAGCTCGGAACTATATCGTCAAATTGACGGCATAATTCCACAGCTGCAAAAGCAAGACAAAGAAGATACCGAAGAGTTTACTGGTGACGGTCACTATACGGTTGATGAGAAAGCTAAACAGGTTCATTTGACCGAGACAGGCCAAATCTTTGTTGAAGAGTTATTACAACAGCATAAGTTAATGGACGAGAATGATTCATTGTTCTCTGCCGCCAACATCAGTTTATTACACCACGTTAATGCCGCATTGCGCGCGCATATTCTATTTGAACGTGATGTTGATTATATTGTTAAAGATGACGAAATCATCATCGTTGATGAGCATACTGGCCGTACAATGCCAGGTCGTCGTTGGTCAGAAGGGCTGCATCAGGCGATTGAAGCGCTAGAGAAAGTTGATATTCAAAATGAAAATCAGACGCTTGCCTCAATTACCTTCCAAAACTATTTCCGTCTATACAATAAATTATCAGGTATGACTGGTACTGCAGATACTGAAGCGTTCGAATTTCAACATATCTACGGCCTAGACACGGTTGTTATTCCAACCAACCGCCCGATGGTTCGTAATGATATGGCCGACTTGATTTATATGTCGGTACAAGAGAAGTATGAAGCGATTATCGAGGACATCAAAGCGTGTCAAGAGCGTGGTCAACCATCTCTCGTTGGTACCATCTCCATTGAGTCGTCTGAATACCTGTCTGAGTTCTTAAACAAAGAGAATATTGAACACAGCGTACTTAATGCTAAATTCCACCAGCAAGAAGCGCAAATTATCGCCAGTGCAGGTGAGTTAGGTCGAGTTACGATTGCCACTAATATGGCGGGTCGAGGTACCGATATCGTGCTCGGTGGTAATTGGCAGGTGCAAATTGATGCACTTGATAACCCAAGCGCAGAGCAAATTAGTGAAATTAAGGCAGCATGGCAAATTGAGCACGACAAAGTGCTCGCGGCCGGCGGTCTTTATATCTTAGGTACTGAGCGTCATGAATCTCGTCGTATCGACAACCAGCTACGTGGTCGTGCGGGACGTCAGGGCGATGCGGGTGCATCACGCTTCTATCTTTCGATGGAAGATAGTCTGATGCGTATCTTCGCTTCTGAGCGTATGACTGGCATGATGAAAAAGCTCGGTATGGAACATGGTGAAGCGATTGAGCATCCATGGGTTAACCGCGCGATTGAAAATGCCCAGCGTAAGGTGGAAGGTCGTAACTTCGATATTCGTAAGCAACTGCTCGAATATGATGATGTTGCTAACGATCAACGTAAGGTTATTTACGAGCAGCGTAACGAGTTGATGGATGAAGCTGATGTTTCTGAAACTATTAATAATATCCGTAAAGACGTCGTTGAAGAAACCATTAGCCAGTACATTCCATTGCAATCATTGGAAGAGCAATGGGACGTTGAGGGGCTAGAGCAGCGTCTGCGCGAAGACTTCCTGATCGAACTTCCTATTGCAAAGTTGCTTAAAGAAGATGATGGGCTGCACGAAGAAAACCTACGTGAAAAGATTCAAGAAGTGGTCGAGAAAGCTTATCAACTCAAAGAAGAAATGGTTGGTAGTGACGTGTTACGCCAGTTCGAAAAAGCGGTAATGCTACAGACGCTAGATGGTCTGTGGAAAGATCACTTAGCGGCGATGGATCATTTGCGTCAGGGTATTCATTTACGTGGTTACGCGCAGAAGAATCCCAAGCAAGAATTCAAACGTGAATCGTTCGAGCTATTCCAAGAGCTATTAGAATCGCTAAAAACAGATGTTGTAGTGCTGTTGAGCAAGATTCAGGTTCAGGCGCCAGAAGACGTCGATGCTATCGAAGAGCAACGTCGTGAAGCAGCGAGTGTCGAGCATAGCTACGATCACCCAAATGCCAACGGCGAGCCTGAACAGGCAACTGAATCCGGTCAAGCGGTTATCCGTCAAACTGATAAAGTCGGGCGTAACGAACCTTGCCCATGTGGTTCAGGTAAGAAATATAAGCAATGTCACGGTAAACTAAACTAACCTAGCCTAGCAACGGCTTACACAGACATAAAAAGGGCGATTTGATTAAACTCAAATCGCCCTTTTATGTTCACGGATGAACGGTCAGGATTTTTGTTCCCGACAAATCCTAAGTACCGCCGTCCTTGGCGCACAGAGTTTTTGTTCCAGACAAACTCTAAGTACCGCCGTCCCTGGCGCACAGAGTTTTAGTTCCAGACAAACTCTAAGTACCGCCGTCCCTGGCGGCAATGCCGCGGTGCCAGGGCT
>Ga0105355_10004526_pt1 | contig 11903 bp, 10 predicted proteins | sample GOMGulsemesocosm_2_FD_83508 | JGI IMG/M metagenome (GOLD analysis project Ga0105355, IMG submission 83508) | Methane-oxidizing microbial communities from mesocosms in the Gulf of Mexico - GOM9C Gulf of Mexico | ecosystem: Environmental > Aquatic > Marine > Cold seeps | place: Gulf of Mexico... | reverse complement strand
CATATTGCCTTAGTTGATAATAAGGTAGGGGACAACGAATCAGCAATCGCCGTTGCCTTTCCGCTTTATGGAGAGCATGCCTTTCCGTTAGGGAATAAGTTAAGGTTGTTGGCTGCAGATGAATCACAACTAACAACGTTAAATATTAACCGCTGGCTAAATCGTCTTGAGGATTACGTACATATTAAGTCGATTAAACCCGTACCTGAAAAAGTGACTCAAGTATGTTTTGTAAGGCAGCACGTTAAAGGCGAAGAAAGAATAGAAAAGGATATGCAGAATAAGGCAAAACGTTGGTCTGAAAAGTCAGGGCAGCCATTAGATATTTGCTTGTTGGAGCTTGAAAAAAGTAAGCCTAAAACTGACAGAGCAGAAACTAAGTTGCCTTTTATTTGGTTAGAAAGCCAAGAAACTAAACAACGCAATGTAAGTAGTAATAGTAAATTTCCATTGTTTATCAAAAAAGTAGATGTTGCTGAGCAACAAACAGGCGTATTTAACTGTTACGGTTTGAGTGAAAATAATAGCAGTGAAGGAAAGCTGGTAAGTATTCCCCAGTTTTAAACCTTTATTTTTGTTCTTTAAAAATTAGAAAGTAAAACAATAAGTTATAATAAACGATAAAATAAAGGGTAAAAAGGATATTTTACCCTAATCGCTTGTTGTAACTTATTTTTATGTTGTTATGCTCTATTCACTGCCACGCAGGCAGCTTAGAAAAAGATCACCTTCCCAGTGCTTGATCATGTGATATTCACTGCCACGCAGGCAGCTTAGAAATGCGATAAGATTAAAAAAGAATATTTAGAACAATTCACTGCCACGCAGGCAGCTTAGAAAGTATAGATAATATAGAGCAATCGCGGCCGATAATTCACTGCCACGCAGGCAGCTTAGAAATTGATCCGTTTGTTTTAATTGCGTGATCAAGTATTCACTGCCACGCAGGCAGCTTAGAAATTGCTTTACTTCGCGCGTAATAAGCGCTACAAATTCACTGCCACGCAGGCAGCTTAGAAATTGCAGCTATAGACGCTACACAAGCTCCTTTTATTCACTGCCACGCAGGCAGCTTAGAAACCGAGTCTTCAGTAAAATTATGCCTGTCCTCTATTCACTGCCACGCAGGCAGCTTAGAAAAGTAATCTAACAATCCGAACCACCTACGACTAATTCACTGCCACGCAGGCAGCTTAGAAAACTAGAAGAAACATTATATGATGGTGCATCTAATTCACTGCCACGCAGGCAGCTTAGAAACTGACCTCATCGACTATACCGTTAAAGTCATCATTCACTGCCACGCAGGCAGCTTAGAAACGTTATATTTACACTACCTTGTATAGTTACTTATTCACTGCCACGCAGGCAGCTTAGAAAAGAAATCAAAGCCGCTTATAAACATTATCGTAATTCACTGCCACGCAGGCAGCTTAGAAAATTATCTTTTGATGATACTTGTTTTACCTTTTATTCACTGCCACGCAGGCAGCTTAGAAATTGGAGAATCGTGGCATCGCCTTTGATGATAAATTCACTGCCACGCAGGCAGCTTAGAAATACTGCGATTGCAGCAAAGAAAGTAACATAGAATTCACTGCCACGCAGGCAGCTTAGAAAAATGGCGGCACCTTTGAAAACTGGCCACGTACATTCACTGCCACGCAGGCAGCTTAGAAATGTCAAAACGGCAAGTTCTCAATATGTATGAAATTCACTGCCACGCAGGCAGCTTAGAAAAATTTCACGCGCATTTCTTCAGTGCGATTTGTATTCACTGCCACGCAGGCAGCTTAGAAATTTAAGCGCTAGTAGTGCGTCAAGTCCTTTAAATTCACTGCCACGCAGGCAGCTTAGAAAATAAGGGTACGCGGCAGCGCGAGGTTTCAGAAATTCACTGCCACGCAGGCAGCTTAGAAAAATATCAAGAACATTCAACAAGCAATTCTCAGATTCACTGCCACGCAGGCAGCTTAGAAATTGTAGACATCACGATAGAAACAATAGCAGTGATTCACTGCCACGCAGGCAGCTTAGAAAAGCAGTAGGTGCGGCATTTGGTCGAAACGCTGATTCACTGCCACGCAGGCAGCTTAGAAAAATCAATCACATAAACAAGGAATAAAGAAGATATTCACTGCCACGCAGGCAGCTTAGAAATATCGAGGTTGTTAGTTGGGACACTAGCGGTGATTCACTGCCACGCAGGCAGCTTAGAAAAACAATCATAACTTCCTTTTGATCCCACTTTTATTCACTGCCACGCAGGCAGCTTAGAAAAAGAAGCAAAAAGCAAAAATAGCACCACCAACATTCACTGCCACGCAGGCAGCTTAGAAATCAAGTAATTCTAAATCAGAACGATTATCATCATTCACTGCCACGCAGGCAGCTTAGAAAAATAGAACCACCTTCAAAAGTATTAGGCATTCATTCACTGCCACGCAGGCAGCTTAGAAAATTCTGGCGAGTCTTCAAGATTATATTTAATTATTCACTGCCACGCAGGCAGCTTAGAAACTTACCAACTCTTCAAAACATCAGAGAGTAAGATTCACTGCCACGCAGGCAGCTTAGAAAAGAGAAAATATACACAGCATCAGCAACAGGTAATTCACTGCCACGCAGGCAGCTTAGAAAACCTGACGCTTGTGTTATGACTATCTCGCCACATTCACTGCCACGCAGGCAGCTTAGAAAAAGAGGCGACACTGTGAGTAAGATTAACGGTAATTCACTGCCACGCAGGCAGCTTAGAAAAAAAGGGAAGTATCACCGGTAACTTCATTACTATTCACTGCCACGCAGGCAGCTTAGAAACGAGTATTTACGCGATTACAAGCAATGCGCTAATTCACTGCCACGCAGGCAGCTTAGAAAACTACACTGAGCATGTTCAAAGGCATAGTTATATTCACTGCCACGCAGGCAGCTTAGAAAGCCAGTTGTTGTAGTTGAACAGCCTCAATATGATTCACTGCCACGCAGGCAGCTTAGAAAGTGAACCATTACGCAGACAAGATCAACAACTAATTCACTGCCACGCAGGCAGCTTAGAAAATTGGTTGCCTTGGCTGATTCAATGGCAACAGATTCACTGCCACGCAGGCAGCTTAGAAATTGACCTGATAGCATTTGAAATAACTCAACTCTATTCACTGCCACGCAGGCAGCTTAGAAAATGACGCAGTTGGTGACCCTGTAACTATTGCTATTCACTGCCACGCAGGCAGCTTAGAAAATCTTCAAGAAAAGTGCATACAACGTCATTTTATTCACTGCCACGCAGGCAGCTTAGAAATGACTAATACCTCTATCTAGCATAGCCAAGGCATTCACTGCCACGCAGGCAGCTTAGAAAGCAAAAGAGCGATCAGAACCAAAGGCGGTTAAATTCACTGCCACGCAGGCAGCTTAGAAATGAAAAAGTGGGCTTTGTTGTTGTTTATGTTAATTCACTGCCACGCAGGCAGCTTAGAAAATTGAAGCGCATCGCTTGCTGTCGAAACATTCATTCACTGCCACGCAGGCAGCTTAGAAAGAAAGTTGGTGGTAGGCCAAAACTTCACCCTAATTCACTGCCACGCAGGCAGCTTAGAAACTAATGGGGAGTTCCCTATTTCATCATCAATAAATTCACTGCCACGCAGGCAGCTTAGAAAAACATCTGATAGTTTAGTTTTTATATCACAATATTCACTGCCACGCAGGCAGCTTAGAAAATCATAATTATAGCTTGCTGTAGCCCCTGTTAATTCACTGCCACGCAGGCAGCTTAGAAAAAATGCCGCAGCAGGCAATGTACGCTGTGAGTATTCACTGCCACGCAGGCAGCTTAGAAATGACCAGTGTGAGTATAGAGAATTACAAGATAATTCACTGCCACGCAGGCAGCTTAGAAATGCAATAGTAAGAGTACCTACATGCTCTATTAATTCACTGCCACGCAGGCAGCTTAGAAAGTTAACTTATTCAATAACCCTCTCCTTTAGTTATTCACTGCCACGCAGGCAGCTTAGAAATTGGGCGTCAGCTTCCCCTGTTGGATTAGATAATTCACTGCCACGCAGGCAGCTTAGAAATTTTAACGAGCCGCTACCGCTGCACTTGTAGCATTCACTGCCACGCAGGCAGCTTAGAAAAGCCAGATATAGTAGTTTGATCTACACCTGTTATTCACTGCCACGCAGGCAGCTTAGAAATGATACACGGATACGCCCATAAGCTTGCAATAATTCACTGCCACGCAGGCAGCTTAGAAAATTATATTATTTGAGCCGCCGTTGACGAATAGATTCACTGCCACGCAGGCAGCTTAGAAAAAAAGCGATCACGGAGTTCTTTTACTGTCTTAATTCACTGCCACGCAGGCAGCTTAGAAAACTAATAAGAGCAATTGGATGTATTTGTTTGGATTCACTGCCACGCAGGCAGCTTAGAAAACCATGAGCAACCATTAATATTTCTTTTATTTATTCACTGCCACGCAGGCAGCTTAGAAACAGCAGGAGCATGGACAGAACAGCCAAGTGAAATTCACTGCCACGCAGGCAGCTTAGAAATGATGGCGCTAACGGCTCAGGCTCTAGCATACATTCACTGCCACGCAGGCAGCTTAGAAATTTACCCTTGCCACCAAACCCGCCAATAATGGATTCACTGCCACGCAGGCAGCTTAGAAATGAAAGTCAAAAGCGACCTACCTGTTTATTCTATTCACTGCCACGCAGGCAGCTTAGAAAATCAGCAGGAGCTTATCAAGGAGAGAAGTACAATTCACTGCCACGCAGGCAGCTTAGAAATCGTGCAGAAGGTTATAAAGGGGAGAAATTTAATTCACTGCCACGCAGGCAGCTTAGAAAAGTCATTGATTGTAGTACCCTCACAGTCAACCATTCACTGCCACGCAGGCAGCTTAGAAATATCGACGGTGGATTTTATGAATCTGATAGTTATTCACTGCCACGCAGGCAGCTTAGAAAATTAGGAAGATGTCTCATATCAGGTTTTTGACATTCACTGCCACGCAGGCAGCTTAGAAATATTACTCTTAATGCGTTATCATTCATAATTAATTCACTGCCACGCAGGCAGCTTAGAAAAACAAGCGTCTTAACTTTCTCCGCAACAAACAATTCACTGCCACGCAGGCAGCTTAGAAATGTTTTCGCTGCTGTCGCTGCATCAATAGTCAATTCACTGCCACGCAGGCAGCTTAGAAAACAAAAGGTACAGCTAAAGAAGCGCCATCAATATTCACTGCCACGCAGGCAGCTTAGAAATTCAGAGTTAGATCTAATCTCAACCTCTGTAAATTCACTGCCACGCAGGCAGCTTAGAAATGAAATATTAACGCATACCGCACCAGAGCATAATTCACTGCCACGCAGGCAGCTTAGAAAAACCAGATATAAGTGACGGGACAAATGCACCAATTCACTGCCACGCAGGCAGCTTAGAAATCGAACTCTACTTGCAATTGATAGGACGTTTAATTCACTGCCACGCAGGCAGCTTAGAAATAACAAAGATAACGTTTTGTCTGTTACCTCTGATTCACTGCCACGCAGGCAGCTTAGAAATGTCATGATATCAGCGGTTAGCATTTGAGACAATTCACTGCCACGCAGGCAGCTTAAAAAGGCCATAACAATGGCAGATAATAGCGGCTTGTATTCACTGCCACGCAGGCAGCTTAGAAATTTATCAAAAATACACCAATGTCATTGCCATTATTCACTGCCACGCAGGCAGCTTAGAAACTGTGGCATCATCTGTAATGGTCATACGAACGATTCACTGCCACGCAGGCAGCTTAGAAAAATAGCGCTTTGTAATGAAGTACCTGTTACTCATTCACTGCCACGCAGGCAGCTTAGAAATTTATCAAAAATACACCAATGTCATTGCCATTATTCACTGCCACGCAGGCAGCTTAGAAATTTGCCATAACGAGAATTTACAGCGTAGTCATATTCACTGCCACGCAGGCAGCTTAGAAAAAGGAGACGTCGCGGGGATGGTCTTTGATCCAATTCACTGCCACGCAGGCAGCTTAGAAATAATCCAAAGCAAAGCTCTAGCTCAAATCGACATTCACTGCCACGCAGGCAGCTTAGAAAACGTATACATTAAATCGGCATCAACACTACCTATTCACTGCCACGCAGGCAGCTTAGAAATCGCCCGCCTTGGTTGGCCCGAGGGGTCAAAGATTCACTGCCACGCAGGCAGCTTAGAAAAATTGCATCCGAACTAGTCAAAAAACCTTTTAGTTCACTACAGCACAGGCAGCTTAGAAGGTGATGATGGTTGCTAGGATGAGTTAGCAGTGAAAGTTTAAAGTGGTTATTGACGAACTATTAAGGTTTTAGACATTTTTTGGAGATCTAGTAAATATTTTAATTTTAGGAAGTTTTAAAATTGTATAGGTAATTAAATTAAAATTCAGTTTTTATTTTTGGTGATTTTTTACTTTTAGTAACACAGTATGTAACATTATTATTTATTGTTTTATGTGTTTTTTATTTATATCAGGTATTTATGTTTTATTTTAGACTGTTTCCGTCCAGCAATATCAAATTAATGACTTTTTGTTTTAGTAGTACCGCAGGTAATACTGTGTATTTTTGTTTTCAGTAAAGTCCTTATTTAACCGTTGTTTGATACGGTTTTTCGAGTCTCTCCATCAATAGCATAATGAGAATCTTACATCTTGTATTCATTGTAGGGTACAAGATGTATTTACGTGCCAGGCACTTTATTTAAACCGCTAAACTCATATTCCCTGTTGCAGCCTTTTCAATATGCTGTGACCACCAATTCATCATAATCGTTCGACGCTCAATATACTCGGCATGATTATAAGCTCGACGTACCGCATTTTTGTCTTTATGAGCAAGAGCTGATTCGATAACATCAGGATCAAAACCTTGTTCATTTAGTGTTGTGCTGGCTAATGCGCGGGGGCATCTGAACTGGTGTTTTAACTAGTTGTTATTATTAGTTAAGTGCTTGGTGGTTCTTGTTTTAGTGTAGTTATTGGTGTAGTCAAAAAGATTATCTAAATAGTGGTTGTTTTAGACCGTTTATATAATGATTTAGTATGAATAAAGTTAAAATTAAGTATGTTTAGCTTGGTTCTAGTCCCCTTTAGGGAGTCGAATTACCGTCCGAAAAGTGCTTATTAGAACAAATCAGCTGGCTTAATTTCGAGAGCCACACATATTTGATAGATTTTGGTTAAGGTAATATTCTTTTCTCCTCGTTCAATTCGTCCCATATAACTCCTATCAGTTTCCGATAGTTCAGCTAATTTTTCCTGAGAGATATTTTTAGATTTTCTTATTTTTCTAACATTTTTACCGAATGAAACTAGCTTTTCATCTTTCAAAATAATCTACCTTAAACAAAAGATAGAAATATCACCAAATACGGTCTATTATGCCACGGCATATAACACCCATTTATAGGTTTGTAATAATAATTCAATAAGGATATTTTATGAAAAAATTAATTTTAGTACTATCATTTAGCCTAATATTAGCATCATGTGCAAGTATGAATGACTCATTAACACCAAGTCTAGAAGTCTCTAATGACCCCTTTGATTCAACGATTACGCTATCACAAAAACCAGTATCATCTTCTGGAATATCAGAAGACTGGCATACTTTAGGTTTTTCATGGAACGAATCAACGCCAGATATTATTTACCTAACTGTTGGTACTCAAGGTATAGATAATGTAAGTGGTGTTCAATTTATGGTGGATGAGAAATTGGTAAAATCTGCTGATACGGCTAGCGTAAACACAAAATATGGTGGTTTTTCTACCAGACGATTCTATATACCAGTAGATGACTTTAAGCTAATTGCAAATGCCAAATTAATTAAAATGAAAGTTATGCATATAGATTCCTACACAGTATCTTCGTTTGGTGAAGATGCGGGAATGACTAGAACCATTAACTCAAAATTCAAACCATTTATAAGAGAACTAAATAAACATAAAAAATCATAAGTCCAGCTTAATAGATATAGGGCAGTGATCACTTAAAGAGCGTGATAGTTCCTTAGTATACTTTCCATCAAATACGAGCTGACTAAATGACCCTTTAACAAACTTGGTTTTTGCTCTTGGGTCTAAAACAATATGGTCAATATAATCTTTATAGTAACCGCCCCAGCACTTTGAATTTTTGGTAAGTGTTGGAGTCCACAAATCTTCATTACCTTCATCGTCAATTGCTTGCCATAAACCTTGGTCTTCAGCTAATACATTTTCAATATCAATTGCAAATCTTCGATTAAAGTCACCTAGAACCATGAATGGTATGTTTTCTTTTGCTCGTTCATCAATCCACGACTCTAATGGTTCTATTTGCTTATTGAGCTTTGTACAGGCTCGCTTTTCTTTAACTTTGCGTTTAGATGAATCAGGCATTGAGGTGACAGTTTCATTATCTAGTGGTTTGGCGAAACAACCAGATTTAAGGTGAACGGCTAATAGTCTTAATTGTTTATTACCATTGGTAAGCGTTAAATCCATACCATAACGAACACGACCTACATCAAGTGCTTTATATTCAGTGGATGTAACTTTGTAACCAGATGATTTTTTAACGGCAACACCGACACGTTGAACATAGTCTCTAGTAGAAAAGTAGTATTCGTAACCATCACCAAATACTTTACTTGCCCACTCACCATCTTCGACTTCTTGCAATGCAATAACATCAGCATCTAACTTTGAGGCATATTTAGCTAACTGCTTATAGTCACCATCCACACGTTTGTTGTATCCATGAGAGCCTAACCAAGCAATATTCCGTGATCCTATTTTTAATGGTTCTGCTTGAGTGGTTATAGAGAGAGAAAAGAGGATGATTGCTGCTATTAATTTGTTCATAAACATAAGTTTTCCAAGTGAAGTCAACAGAGTTTATCTTCGAAATAAATAATATCAAGAATATATATTTCAACTCCTATTTGTACAACTAGACAATTATAGGTAGCTAAACAATATATGACATACAGGTGTCCTATATTGTTGATATGGATAAATATATTGACATGTAAGAGCTTTCATTTAAAGTTAATATATTCCTCATGGTCTGGATGAATTACATTTTTGATGAATGTAATAGAGGAAATAATAATAACTAAGGATAACTTATGTACAAGAAAGTAACAGTTCTAGCTTTGGCTGGAGCTCTAACCCTAACAGGGTGTAATTCTACGCCTCAACAACAAAGTACACTGAAAAACTCGAATTTGACTCACGGACAAGTTCAACTGACTCTTAAAAAAGGTCAAACAACAAAAACAGAAGTACTTGAAACTTTTGGTTCTCCAAATATAACTACGATTGATGCCGCAGAGCGAGAACTCTGGACGTATCAGAGGCATGCAACTATTGCTAATGCAAATTCATCTAGTAGCTATGGAACAGTAATTTTATTTGGTGCAAACAGTAAAGCGGCTGGTTTTGAACAATCTAGTAAAACTATCACATTAATCATCAAGTTTGATGACTCAGATAAAGTTGTTGACTTCAAAAGTCGTTCAACAAGTTTTTAATCAATAAATAAGGAAATATATTATGAATAATAAATTAGCTATAGCTATTATTGTTGGAATAACGACTTTAACTACAAGTTGTGCATCAACAAAACCACAAAAGACCTCGTTAGAGATTCAAGCTATACAATCACAAAGTTATGAGACTAAGAAAGCTGTAGCATTTTCTTCTGTGATTTCAGTTTTTCAAGATTTAGGATATATAGTGAAAAGTGCAGACAAGGATACAGGATTTATAACTGCACAAAGCGCGACAAAAAATACAACTGGTTTTTGGTCTGCAATGGGAGGGATGACGAAAAACTCAAAAACGAATGCTACAGCTTATGTTGAAGAGCTTAAAGCTGGTCTAACTAAAGTCAGATTAAACTTCGTTATTAGTAATGCATCAAGCTCTGCATATGGTCAAAATTCCGCAAATGATATAGTCATTGAAGATCCAAAGGTTTATGAAACTGCATTTAATAAAATAGGTGATGCCGTTTTTATTCGTTCTGGTAGCTAAGATTCAGTCAAAAATAAACATTTAAAATCAAACGAGCTAACAATTTGTTATGAAGCAAGTTAGCTCGTTTATTGGTTAACAACTTTACAAAGGAACATGTAATGAATGAATTATTAAATGGTGGAGTTGGTCTTGGAATTATTTTATTTTTATTAGTATTGGCTATCCTGTGGTTTTTATTACCATTTGCAATTTTTGGTACAAAAGATAAGTTAAGTGAATTGATTGCTGAAACAAAGAAGACTAATGATCAGTTGATTGCTTTGAGGGCCGAGGTTTCAGAAATAAAATACAACGATGACCTAGTAATTAACCTCACAAATAAATAAGAATAACTCTTACCAGTTAATTAATATTAAGGAAGATATGTCTATGCCCATCAATGAAGGTTATATGCAACTTTTTTGGTATGCTTCAGTGTTTTTATCTCTGTTATTTGTGATATTAACGTTTAATTGCAGCAGAAAAAGCAATGTATTGTCATTGGAAAATGAAAAAAAAGAACAGAAACTTCTGCTTACATCGATCGATGAGATTGTGAAAGATATTGATAATAAATATAACCAGATTCTCGAAAAAAAGGTGGCTGGCCAACACACACTCTCTCGCCTGAAGGAGACACTTCATGATATGCACCAGCCGTTACTATTCATAGAGGTAGGCCTACTTCCTCCAACGTTTAAATTTGATGATAGTGAAGCCCTTAAAGAAAAAATTAAATTATGCCATATAGAACAATTTGGAGTAATAAGCAGAGGTAATGCCACAACATCCTATTCTGATTGGGAATGGTTTGACAGTAAGAAAGAAGGTACAAAGATGGTCAATACCTATTGTAGTCTTTTACTTAAAGCCTTTAACGCTGAATTTGATGTTATTCGTAAACAAATGAAACACTCAAGTTACAAGGCAGCGAAAAACAAATTATATAAATTAGATGATCAACTCACGAAATTGGGCGAAACAGCAAACGTTGAGATTTCAGAGGAATTTTTTAATCTGAAAGGACAAGAGTTAACTACTTGGCATAATGAGCTACAGCATAAAGAAGACTTAAAGCAAAAACGAAAAGAAGAGCAAGCATTATTACGAGGGCAGGCTAAAGAAAGTGATGGTGAGGATTACGATATTCTTGAAGATGAAATTTATTATTCTAAATCAGATCTTGCTAAAGCTAAGAAGCTTGCGCTTGCACTTCATGGCCCTAGTGCTGCGGATATGGCACTTAAAATAGCCCGTATGCAAAAAGATATAGACATATTAGAGCGAAAATTCAAACGTATTCCTTCGCAAGCTCAACAGACTAAAGCTGGCTATATTTACGTGATTTCCAATTTAGGGAGCTTCGGGGAAGGGGTGGTAAAAATTGGTATGACAAGACGACTTGAACCTATGGATAGAGTCAAAGAATTAGGAGATGCAAGTGTACCCTTTAAATTTGATGTTCACACATTATCCTTTGTTTCTAATGCTCCGAAAGTAGAAAAAGCATTACACCGACACTTCAAAGATAAGCGCGTTAATGTAGATAATATTCGTAAGGAATTTTTTAGAGTTATTCCGCAAGAAGTAGCTGAAGTAATGAACGAAATGAACATTGGTTCGGATTGGTATTTTGACGTGGAAGCAAAAGAATATAGAGAAAGCTTGCTCATTCGTGAAGCCTTATTTAATGCGTCAACGAAGACTGAAGCTATCTCGGAACAATTACCAGCGTTCATATAATAAGGAAGTTATCCATGGCTATTACTATTATCCTAATCATCATTTTGGCTATCATTTTGTACTCGTACTTAAAAGCAAGCAAAGAGTATACT
>Ga0105355_10004525_pt1 | contig 11905 bp, 13 predicted proteins | sample GOMGulsemesocosm_2_FD_83508 | JGI IMG/M metagenome (GOLD analysis project Ga0105355, IMG submission 83508) | Methane-oxidizing microbial communities from mesocosms in the Gulf of Mexico - GOM9C Gulf of Mexico | ecosystem: Environmental > Aquatic > Marine > Cold seeps | place: Gulf of Mexico... | reverse complement strand
TAGCGCAGCTCGTACTTTGTCGACTTCATGGATTATCCGTTGCCCCGCAAGACGGTTTCTCCTTACTACAGCGGTTGCAATAAATGATGACAAGAAAAAAACAAGAATAGACAAGACAATGGTAAATTGATTGGAGTTTTCTATTATATCTGCAGTTCGCCCTTGAAAGGTTATGGCCTTCCCTTCGGCAAACTCGACTAAAAAATCAATCTCGGCATTTAGCGCCTCTATATGGTTCGCGCTTTTACTACTAATGAGATCAGCGGCTGGTGTAATTTCCCCGTTGTTGCTCAAGTCGATAGCTTGTTGTCGTATAACAGCCCATTGAATGAATTTTTGGTAAGGGTTTTCAACTTTTATATCATCCCCTAGAAATCGCTTGGAAATAATGTCGAAGTTCTCCATGGCTTTTTGTTCGTGCCATGTAATTTCCTTTAAAGCATCGTTCTTCTCCTTTTTATTCTTGAGAAGAACAGCATCTTTCGTTAACTGCTGTATTGATAAGATTTGTGTTTTTATTTCTCTTGCGGCATTCGATACTGTGTATGGGTGGCGATACAAATGCTCGATCTGAGCGCCTATCGCTTTGATTTGGCTGCTGGCGTAAAAAACAGTGGCGCTTAGTAATAATATCACCCCAATAAAACCCAGAGATAGAGAGTCTACCTTCTTCGGTATGCGAATTTTCACTGGTGGGCCTCTCGGTTGAGTGGTCTGTTATGACTGCCAACATCAGTAAGAAGATAGTTTCTAGTCAAAGCCCCACAAAATATAACAAGCGGTGCTAATCTTATATCGGTACTAATACCTATTATGCTCAAGGCGGCGTTCCCGCAGCGCACCTTGTCGATGGGTGTTGTTGATGACCTGTAGCGATAGTCCTTCGATTCGACACTCTATTTTACAGCAAGGCGTAGTCGCCAGTCGTGGCTGTTCTGCAGGTTGCCTTATTTAGGTGTTCCCATCTGCGATCGCTAATGAGGAAGTTTTTGCTATATTATTTGTAGCTGTAATAGCTTGGGTTTTGTGTGGCGGACATAGGCCTCAGTTTGAAACTTCTCGTTGAAACCCCGTAGGGTCATTCAGCTAATGTCACTAGTTAGAATCGTTTCTTTTGTACTCAGCTTAACCTTCATTGAAGGTATTATGATGTATTTCTACAAATGGTTACGTAGTGCGCCTAGCCAGTTTCAATCGATGTACGTTGGGTATAAGAGTAGCTGGCGCTTTATGGCAGCGAAATTGAGTTTTGCGGTCTATTTAATGCGTGACTTTATCACTCAGGTGGAGTCATTAATGCTCGATATGGACCTTTGTGACCCCAGGAAAGGTCTATTGAGGTTTCCCCCATGGCTATTAAGCATGCGCAAAAAAGCTGGGCGCTGATGATGCCGCGGTTGAATTTTGAATTAAGGTTTTCAGGGCTTTGTTCGATGCCCAGGGCCGCAAGGCGCTCAGACAGATTCTTATAGCTGAGCGCGTGGAGTTTTTTAGCTTCTTTTAACTGCTGGCTAATGGCGTTGGCCCACGCTGGGGAGTGGAATGCTGCTTGCTGCTTGCTCATAGAGGCCTCTCTTTTTGACAACTTTAGCATTATGATATTGACAGTCAAGCTTATAGGTACTAAATTGTCATAATATGACATCAGTAGGTGTGCGGTAGATATGGGTATAAATACAGCAAAGCACATAGGAAGGCATGCTCTTATCGAGTGTTCCGGGCCCATCACAATGTTGGGTCAAGAGTGTTTAGAGGCGTTAATGCGTAGGGCGGCGACCGAAGCGGGGGCAACCATTATAGATGCGCGCTTCCATTTATTTGGCGAGGGCTGTGGCGTAACTGGGGTGCTCATTTTGGCTGAGTCGCATATCACGGTCCATACCTGGCCTGAGAATAACTACGCTGCGTTTGATGTTTTTATGTGCGGAGAATGCGACCCTTCGATTGCCGCAAATATCATTGCAGAGGATGTGCGGACTGAGCACGCCGACGTGAAAATCATAAGTCGTGGCCTATCGTCGGGCGAGCTCTCCGGCACTTTGTGTGCCGTTCAATAACTATAACTACATACATTACCAGGGAAAGCTAATGCCATCTAAGAGAATATTGCCGCTACTCCTTGTCATGATGCTGCCTCTTTTTGTCGGTTGTGAATCTGACTTGGAAAAGCGCCATAAAATTTTGCTGGCCAATGCGCAAACCGTAGATACTCAGATATCGCAGCTGGGTCAGCACATTGACGCTGGCAATATTGCCAATACTGGGATTCTTAGGGAGTACGCGGCGGTTGTCGGACTTCTCTCCCCAGACTACAAGGCCATCACTGAGCTGCTTGCTAAAGATGCAACTAGGGACGGCCCTATCTACAAGTCGTTGTTGGCTCGCGCAAGCGATACCGACAAAGAGCTTGCGACGGCTACCGAGTCTGAGCAAGTTTTTACGCGACTCAATAACGAATACAGTGCAATTCACGAAGCGGCGAAGCCGGGTAACTACGGTATGGCCATTACCGACCCTATTAACGTGCTGGCGGATATGTCCGGTGGCAAGCTGGCTAGGGTTGCCGCGTTAAAGAAGCAGGCCAGTCTTCAGGAAAACAAAGCAGACGATTTGGGTGTGGGTAGCCAGCTTGTTGGCAACCCGACTTACGGTTCTTGGCAGCAACAATCCAACGGCTCCTCGTTCTGGGTGTATTACGGGCAATATCGCTTGTTTTCAGATGTGTTTGGTCGCGGGCGTTCGACCTCTTACGGCAGTTGGTCTCAGCGCCGTGACTATAGTTACTATCACGACCGCGGTCGAAATTATTACACGTCTCCCTCCCAGCGTAGCTCGCAGCAAAATGTGCAAAAGCGGGCTCGCCAAAAATTCGCCTCCCAGGGAAAAACCTTCCAAAGCCCTTATTCAAAAAATAAGGCCGGCTCTTTGAATTCTGCGAAGCGATCAACGGTTAAGGCACCGGGCAAGTTTAATAGCTCTTATGCCAGTAGGTCGAGTGGTAACAATGCGGCCGGAGCGGGTTCGAATAAAACAGCTAACAGTTGGTCTAGTAACTTCAATTCGCGCAATACCAGTGGCGGCAGTCGCAGCAGTTTTGGCGGAAAATAATCAGTAATCGATTGAAGAGTATGAATATGAATATTTGGATGGTTAGTACTATTGTTCTTAATCTTGCCCTTGCGGTTGGCTTGATTTTTTTGTTCCGGGCTTTGATTGGTGTCTTTGCGGGGGTTGATGTTAAGGACGAATTGGACAATAAGGATAACCCCGCCTTCGGCCTTGCCGTTGCTGGTGGTATCGGCGCGCTGTGTTTGGTACTCGGTGCCGCCGTGGGTGGTGAAGCGTCGCCAAGTTTAACCGGTGAGGCGATTAACGTTTTGTCTTACGGGCTGGCGGGTATCGTTTTGCTAAAAGTGGGTATGCTTATTAACGACAATATTTTTTTTCGCGCCTTCTCGGTGGCTGAAAAAATACGCGAGAAAAATGTTGCGATAGGTACTGTACAGGCGGCTAATCTGCTTGCTGTTGGTATCATTGTTAGCTCGGCAGTTAACTGGGTTGAAGTCGAGACATGGCATGGAATTGGCGGAGTTGTTCTCGTTTATTGTGCTGGTCAGATTGTTCTGTCAGCTGTTACAGCGTTACGTGTTGCTGTATATAAATCTCGGCACAAGGGAGATAGCTGGCAGCGCGCCATTGGCGATGGTAATACAGCGCTGGCCATTCGCTATGCAGGGCAAATCATAGGTACTGCTATTGCGGCGTCCGCAATGAGCGGCATGGTTAGCTACATCGCAACCGATGTATTGATGTCCTCTGTCTACTGGCTAGGGTTGGCGGTGGCGGCAATGCTAGTGGTTTGGGCTTTATACCGAGTTTGTGTGTTCGCTATTTTGGCCGGCGTTGACATAGTTGAGGAAGTGGATAACCAGAAGAATACAGCGGTTGCCTTTATTGAAGCCTCGTTGTTTATCGGTATTGCTGTCATTCTTAAAGCCATGTTGGCTTAGTTTAAGGGGTTCCATGGCGACTAGCGCAGTGCAATCTTCAGCTTTCCAGATTTGGAAGAGGCCCAACTTTTGGCATGACCTCTCGCTGATTCCGGTCATGGGTATTCTTGCCGGCTGCGGGTTGATTTATGAATACCTAATCTCTCACTACGCCGGTAGAATTTTGGGCACTGTCGAGTCAACAATCTTTGCCATGATTGGGGTGATGATTGTATCAATGGGCATCGGTGCTTTTTATGCACGAGTTATTAAGCAGCCGTTCAATGGTTTTGTTTGGCTTGAGGTGGGGATTGCATTTTTGGGCGGTATTTCGATTCTGCTGATGGCCGCTGTTTACTCGGTTGCACATACGCTGCCCATGCAGATTCAAGAGATTTATGGCATTGATTCTTCGGTTGATAGCAATCAAGCACTAGTGATTTCGTTAAAGCGCTTTGCTGAAGCGGTACCCTTTGTTACTGGTTTTGCGTTGGGTTTTATGGTCGGTATGGAAATTCCGCTGATCGCTCGTATTCGCGAGCAGGTGCACGGTCAGCATCTTAAAAATAACGCCGGTACTATTTATGGTGCCGACTATATTGGCGCGGGTATTGGCGCGGCCCTGTGGGTCACCATCTGCTTGCAATCGCCGATTATGGTTGTCGCTGCCGCAACGGCCTCAGCAAATGCGTTGATGGGGGTTTTTTTCTTGATTCGTTACGGTAAGTACATCACCGGCAAAGCAGCACTCTGGCTAGTTCATGGGGTTATTCTGGCAATGTTGGGATTCTTATTGCTTTCTGGTGAGCAAATCATGCAAGGGCTTAACAATACATTGTTTAAAGACACTGTTGTCTATTCAAAAAACACTAAGTATCAGCACCTAACCATTACAGAACGTTTCCTCGCAGCGAATCTACCTAAAGTTCACAGCCTTTACATTAATGGGCGCTTGCAGTTTGCCAGTAATGATGAAGGTATCTACCACTCAATGCTAACCTATCCGCCATTGCTAGCGTCCGCTAGAACGGATCGTATTTTGGTTGTCGGCGGCGGAGATGGTATGGCAGTAAGAGATATTCTTCGCTGGAATCCTGAGACGGTAACACTACTTGACCTCGATGAGGGAATGTTGCAATTGTTTAAAGGGGCGGATGCGGCAGCACCTACAGCGGTGAGCGAACGACTACTGGCCCTCAACGAGTCGGCGTTATCAGATCACCGTGTCAGCGTCGTACAGGGCGACGCATTTAAGAGCGTAGAAGCTCTGGTGGGGCAGCAGCTGAAATTCGACACTATTATTGTTGACCTTCCCGACCCAAGTCACCCTGACCTAAATAAACTCTACTCCGATTATTTTTACGGAAAGCTGCGCGAATTACTCAGCGGTGATGGTGCGATTGCCATTCAGTCGACGTCGCCTTACCACGCGAAAAAGGCCTTTATGTCTATTGGGAAAACCCTCAGTGCCGCTGGCTTCAATACCCAGCAATACCATACTAATGTTCCTTCGTTTGGTGAGTGGGGGTGGACCATCGGGACTATTCACGGAAAAAGTGCTTCGCAGCGCATTGAGGCGGTCAGTGACATGCCGGTAAAAAGCGACTGGATATCGTTGCCGTTAATGGGCGCCGCCTTCGCTTTCACGCCAAAATTTTATAGTGGATTAGACCTCATTAACGTAAATACCATCGGTTCAAACTCAACCTATCAGTACCATCTTGATGGTTGGAAACAGGATAAAGGCGTTTTTGTTCAGCAGTAAAGCAAGTCTGTCAATGTGACGGAAATTTTAACCGCGAATTTCATTAATCAGTAAAACTGGAGAGATCATGAAAGATAATTTGGAAGAGCTTAGCTTTCAGCTGAATAATCACATTTCGGCAGCAGGGGTTACCTTTGACGTCGTGCCCTCTGCAGAGGGCGATACCCTAGAGGTAGCATGTTCCGATGCGCCTGATTTTCCGATGTACGTGACGGCTACAGAAAATCAGATCCTGTCGGTGACGCCGCTTTTTAAGCAGGAAACGGTAAAAAATGGTGAGGTCGAAAAACTGAATATGACCGTGCTGAATATGGGCCCTGTAGTGCCATTGAGTGCGATCGGCTTGCAAGGTGACACCTATATTCTTTACGGCGCCATGGCGATCAATACGGCGTTTGAGAACATTGTCCACGAACTTGAGGTTCAGGCCGACAATACCAACGATGTGCTGGAAGCATTGCAAGACTTCTTGGCATAACTCATCCACAAACACACTTATTATAGAGAGAGCATTATTATGTCAATATTAAGAGATATTGTTACCGCAATCCGCGGTGGCGCTAGTGAAGTTGGTGAGTCAATCGTCGACAGTCAGGCTATACGTATTTTGGAGCAGGAGATTCGTGACGCCGAAGAGGGTATCGGTAAGGCAAAGTCCTCGTTGAGCAAGTTAAAGGGGCGTGAGATCCAGATGAAAAAAGAGGTTGCTGCCGTCGAAGATGATCTTGGGGCTTATACCAGCGCCGCGAAAGAAGCTGTGGCTGCCGAAAACATCGACCTCGCACGTGAGATAGCCGGGAAAATTGGCGAGCTCCGTACTGACCTTGCTGAGAAGAAAGGTCAGCATCAAATACTTAATGGCGAGGTCAACAAGATTTACGACGTCATAAAGAAACGCGAAAAGATAATATCAAAAAACAAAACCGAAATGGAAAAAGCTAAAACGATAGACGAGCTCAATAAAACCAATCGTGCAATTTCGGCGGCTATGCCATCCACTGAAAATAGTGCCAAGCGGGTCAATCGCGCTTTGGATCGCGTCAAGCAAAAGCAAGTTGATTTTGCCAATAATTCAGCGGCTGAAGAATGGATGGAAAGCAAAGAGAATGGCAGCGACCTTGATAAGCGTATTGCCGCTGCTGGGCTGGGTGCTGGGGCCAGTAACTCTGCCGACGATATCCTGGCGGAACTTGCCGCCGCCAAGTAAGCCCTAAATAATACCGCCGGCTTTTTAAGCTGGTGGATTTTTTACAGCTATTTTTTGGAGTTGTCGTGTTCGGGAAATTATTTGGAAAGAAGACAAAGCAAAAAACCGTAAGAATCGTTTCTTCACTCGATGACGTTCAAGTCGGTGATATGCTGGAGTTTAAAGATAGGCCTGACTTGCCTGAACAAATACGTGGCGAGACCCTAAAAATATCAACCATAGCCTATTACCAGTATGAGTCAGAGGGCTCCATTGAGTTGACGCTTGAAATCCCCTCGGGAGAAGATATTGCACTGGCTTATTCCACTGTCGATCAGGGCGAGGTAGCTTTGTCGGTAAAGCTGCCAGAAAATAAGGTTCTTCAGGTTTTCGACGAGCATGAGTTTTCTAGTTTGTGGGGCGACGAATTTGCAAGCATTGTCACCAAGCCTCAGCATGCCGGAAATTTGGCTGCATGGGTTTGTGACAGTTATCGGCAGACAGTGAAAGAAGCAGTCGCCTATTATTTCAATGAAGACCGGCGCGGCCAAGACCTGTCGATGCACGAGGATGATGGTTCTGAGGAATTGCGCTATCATGAAGCGGCAGGCGGTACTGACGAGTACTCTGTGAATGTTGAAGTGTGGAGTTCGGGTGAGACAGACGTATTCCTATGTCGAACGTTCGCGCTGTCAATTATTACTGAGTACTGGCCCAGTGAGTAGGCGAACGGATAAGTGGGAGCAAGAGTCAAAAGCACTTGACAAGATTCAGGCGCATTTTGATTTGACCGAGAAAACAGATGCCGCACTTAGGCATCGCGCAATTGATGAAGTAATAACACCAAGCAACCTGATACGCAAAATAGTCGGTTTGGAATACAGTGTTATCAATAGGTCGAGGGTTAGTGTGCAGTTTAATGACTCTGACCAGCAATTATTGTCTGCGCGGTATAATGTTGATCCAGATAACACGACAGAAATAAAGAGGCGTCTAAAAGAAGAGGTCCAGCTTTATTTCAGAAAAGAAGATGAATAGCAGCAGCCCTATGGATCGTATTGTAAAGCTTATTAAGCGGTTTCTTAGTCGTCATATCATGGCGTTGAAGTGGCATACGATTTTGATATCGATAGTCAGTTGGGCATCTTTGTCGTGGGTGCTGCTTGATATGGCTGGCGAGCATCACATAACGCGGGCGTTAAGTTATGGGTATTGGCTTATTGTCACGTCATCATCGACGGGCTACGGCGACTTATACCCCCAAACCACCCAGGGGCAGTATATAACGGCATTGCTTGTTATTCCCTTCGGTTTTAGTTTGTTTGCCATTGGGTTTGGCCGAATGGGTTTGTGGACTGTAAGTCTTTTACAAAGACGAATGAGGGGCTTGTCAAAATTGAATAAAGAAAACCATATTGTTCTCATTGGTTGGAGGGGAAAGCGTACTATTGACCTTCTGATGTTATTAGTCCGAGAGGAGCAGGCGTCGGTGAGGCCTCGCGACATCGTTTTGTGTGTTGAGGCAAATGTTGAGAACCCGATGCCGGGTGATGTAAGTTTTTCGAAGGTGTTGGCATTCACTGATGACAAAGAAATGGACAAGGCCTGCATTGCGAAGGCGGCCTGTATTATCGTAGATAATCCCGAAGACGATGCAACTATGACCATGGCGCTTTATTGTCAGCAGAGAAACCCCGGCGCCCACACCATCGCTTATTTTAAAGATGAAGCGCGGGGTGGAATTTTGAATAATCATTGCCCTAATGTTGAGTGTATGCCCTCAGTTGCGATTGAAATGATGGCCAAGTCAGCGGCCGACCCGGGCTCAAGTAAACTTCACCATGAACTGCTCAATGTATCGGATGGCGAGACACAGTATTCGATAAACTTCTCCGAAAGTAATGAAGCTACATCATTTGAATCCATTTTCATGGATATGAAGCGAAATTTTAGGGCGACGGTTATTGGTATTTCTGGAAAGGGCGACCACAGCATCACCATTAACCCTGACTTGGCTTCAATAGTACATCCCGGCTCGGTGCTGTATTACATTGCCGATGAACGCATTAAAAATCCAGGTTGGCAGACGTAGCAGAAAACCTCTCTTTTAGAAAACAGATGTCTTGGCCACGGCAGTGGCCAAGACATGATTCCAGTCGCTGTTCGGCAAGACTGCCCGGTAGGGTGTTCGAGAAAATGTAGAGATTGCAGGCGAGTTGATTATCTTGCAAAAAACCCAATCAAAGCCATTTCAAGTAGATGTGGCTATAGATAATATCGCCCGCCACATACAACAGTAGTGAGGCCATAACAAGGTTCAACAAGCGAAAATAGTGGGGATGATCAATCAGCTGTCCAAGACGCGCCCCCATCACAAGATAACTGGCGGGCGCGCCAAAGGCGAGGCTTGAGAGCAACAGTGAGAAAATAAAAATCGAACTGCCGGTGATCTGTGCCGCAGGGTATTGCACTGTTGTTATCGGCAATATGGCAATAAACGCTTTTGGGTTGAGTAGTTGCATTATCAGCCCCGACTGAAAGTTTAGTGGGCCATTTGTTGTAGTCCGATCGACAGACCCTGCTGGAGTGGGTTTGATACTTCCTAAGGCGATTTTATAGGCTAGATAAATTATATAAAAACTACCAACGCAACTGATCAGCAATTGATAGCGGGGGCTGATCAGCCAGGACCCTGTGTATCCAAGTAGTAAAAACAACAGCAACATGGCGCAGGCAACACCAAAGCAGAAGCGTAATGTCGCTCCGATATTGCCGTTCAGGCCGGCATTTAGGCTTAACAGATTTACTGGTCCGGGGGTGTACATAATGCTAAAAGCGTACACGAATATTTCGAGCATAGTGATTAGCCTGAAAGTAGAAGAAACAAAGGGGGTTGCAGCCTTAGCTCAGGAACTGAGAATGTGCTGCTGGTACTGTCGCGGCGTCATGCCGAAAATAGGTTTAAAGCGGCGGTTGAAATGACTCAGGTCACTAAAGCCGTAATCAAATACCACATCGTCAAGGCATGCCCCTAAGTCAATGGCTTCGCGGGCGCGGTTGACCCGGCAGTTGATAATGTACTGGTGCGGAGTAATGCCAAACTGCTGACGGAACATACGCAGAAAATGATATTTGGACAGATTCGCCTGACGGCTGATCTCATTCAATGACATATTGTCCTGAATATTTTCAACCATAAAGTCTCGCGCCTGAAGTAGTAAGTGATCAAGTTTACGTGTTTTTGGTTTTAGTGAACATTTGCCATACCGCTGTGCGATACGTGCAGCCATTTGATAAAGTTCGCACTCCTGATACAGTTTGTCCGTGGTGTTGTTCTCAATCAACAGCGCCATATTGAGAATGTGTTGGCGTAGCTGTGGGTCATCCAGTAGGGCGTCGGCAATTCGGAAATCTCGGCTGTGTGTGATGCCGGCGCTGTTGAGCATGGGTTCCAACTGGGCTGGGTGTACGTAGAGCATGCGGTACTGCAGGGTATCATCCAGCCCAGAATGGCCGTCATGTACATCGCCGGGATTGAATATGATGATATTGCCGGGGTTGCTGCGGTAAGAAGCACCTCCGGCAAAGAAGTCTTGCCGGCCGGCGAGAGTCACCCCGAATGAAAATTCCTCATGGGCATGTTTGCCATAAGAGAAATCATTCATCTGTGCCCGCAATACCGTCACCTGATCAAGATGCTGGCTTTTAATGTAGTGAAAATGATTGTCGTGTTTCATTATTTACCGCCTAGTACATTGTAAGCCCTATACAGGCTTAGGTGTAGTATAAGGGGGTATATAAATGGCTGGCTTGGACAAAATTGCGCAGTTACACCTAAACGTGTTTTTACACCCATGAGTTCAAGTAATAAATGCCACTGTACAGGTGATTTATCCGTTAACTGGGAACAACTGAAGGGGTTACGCTTGTTCAGGACAGGCAGCAAGGGGGGGGCCGCTGGATAAATCGAGTTTATTATGGCTGCGGTAGTTGGGTCGAAAGGGGGGGGCATGCTTTCGAGTTCAGGACTGAGTGACGGAGGTTATATTAGTAAGACGTGCTTGTTATGCTGTTCGCGATTTTTTTCCCGTTGATAAGCTGCGTTAGTTCTATTGAGAGGGCCGAAAAGTCGAGGTCAAATTATGCAGCCATGCCCGAAGCAACGAGTTCACTAACTGAGACAACATTTGCTCCTTGTGCTTTGAGCTTACTGTTTTGTTGCTCGACTATGTCCTTCGCTGTCAGCTGCGGGGAAGGAAATGTACTATGACAGTCACTGGCAACATTTACTGTGAATCCGAGCTCTAGTGCGGAGAGGCTGGTATTGGCGACGCAATGTTCGCTCTGCATTCCACAGGTAATTAAGTTGTCGATATTTTTCTCCTGTAGAATATCAGCCAGCTCAGTTCCCCTAAATGCACTCGATTCAATTTTCTCAATGATTATATCGCCCTCGACAGGGGCAATATTCTGGTGAATTTCCCATGCCTCGGTGCCCTTGATCAAAGCTTGGCCTGGGTATGCACAATGCTGAATATAAATGATGGCCAGTCCAGATTTTCTTGCCGCATTAATGAGGTGAGAGGTGTTTTCGAGAAGTGCGATTCCCTCGTGCATTTGGGTGTGCAATTCTTCGGTAAACATACCGTTTTGCATATCGATAATAATGAGCGCAGTCCGTGCCATTTTTGACTCCTGAGGTATTTCGTGACGCTTAGGTATCTCTGGATAATAAGTTTGTGGGTAGCTGTGCTCAATATGTCGTTGGAATCGGTAGAGCTCGGATTCAGATCACAAAGAGCCCCGGTAATATACGGCCTATTCTATCGAGCAGCTTACTACCTATATTCATCTTGCAACTGTAAATGAATGTTATCAACCAAACGCCGTTAGTCCCATTCAATTTTCTTATCTCCTGAGATAGAGCTCATCATTTGTAATTCATTGGCTAGAATGAGTGTTTGC
>Ga0105355_10004523_pt1 | contig 11911 bp, 8 predicted proteins | sample GOMGulsemesocosm_2_FD_83508 | JGI IMG/M metagenome (GOLD analysis project Ga0105355, IMG submission 83508) | Methane-oxidizing microbial communities from mesocosms in the Gulf of Mexico - GOM9C Gulf of Mexico | ecosystem: Environmental > Aquatic > Marine > Cold seeps | place: Gulf of Mexico... | reverse complement strand
TTGGCTAAATTATCATGCATGGTTTCACCACCAGTCCAATCTTCGTACCAATGAAAGCCAATCCCCCAAGCATATTTCATCGCTTCTTTGTCTTCAAAAATGGTATTTGCACGATGACTGATCAAATCACGGTTATGATCCCAAACCACAATATTTTTATCTGCAAGCCCTTCCTTCGCCATTATTGGCCCTAAGTGGTTCTTCAGGAAATCACGTTCTTCTTCCGCAGTATAAATCATCGACTCCCAACGCTGAGTCGCCATAGGTTCATTTTGAATTGTTATTCCCCAAATTTGGATACCTTGTTGTTCATAAGCCTTGATAAATTTTGTGTAATAAGTCGCCCACGCATCAAAATATTGAGGTAATAAACTACCACCTTTTAACATATCGTTATTGGTTTTCATGAATGCTGGCGCACTCCACGGACTTGCGTATAAAGGCAAGTTGCCACCCGCGTATTCAATCGCTTGTTTAATCAATGGAATTCGAAACGTTTTATCATGATCAATAGAAAAAGTGGTCAGTTCTTTATCACCTTCATCAATATAGGTGTAGCTGCCACTAGCGAAATCTGAACTATGAATGGTTGTTCTTGCCAACGAGTAGCCAATACCATCCTCTTTGTCATAATAAGCCGTTAGAAATTTATGTTGTTTTTTCTTAGACAGCTTGGCAAAGACTTCTGCACTTGCATCAGTGATCGCGCCGCCAATCCCCCAAAATTCTTGGAAGGTTTTATTTGGGTTAATAAATATCGATATTTCTGTTTCTGTCGGCTGCGTTGCATTTAACAAAACTAATTCATCAGTTAACGATAACCTTTCTTGGCTGTTTTTAGCTGTGGTATAAACTGTAACCTTATTTGACTTCTGAACATTTAAGGTTGACGAAAATTTATCAACATTAGCACTCGCATTCATGGCAACAAAGGGGACTATTGCGGTGGCAACTAAAGTACTTAGTGCTATTTTTTTGATTTCACTACACATAATTATTTCCGAATATAAACTTAAGCTGATAGTTTAGTGATATAAAAAATGCTGTCGTTCGACTAGGCGAATTGTCATTTATCCAAACGTTTTTGTCATGAAATTAAGCGAATAAACTCCCTATTTGGTAATTTTGATAAAAATAAAAACTGTTTTAACACCACGCTAATATTGAGAAAGTAAGACCTAGAGCAGTAATATTCCACTACCAATAATTTGGTTCCATAAGACACATAATAAATCAACTTTTTTCTAAAATAAATCACGAATAAACTCAGTGACTTAAAATATAAAATTCGATGTGTAGCGGAGAATATCAAACTTTGTATTGACGTCGTCAATTTTTTAACATAACTTTATAGAAGCGCTTCCAGAAAAAACAAGTCTTTTTTTTGATTATTGTTGGAAGCGCTTCCATAAATACTATAAAATCAAAATATATTGATCTCATCTAGAGGGGATAACATGAAACTAACAAAATTTACTAAAACGAGATTAGCGCAGAGTCTTTCGTTGATCTTAAGTGCTTCAGCAATCGCACCAGCCTTTGCCGCAGAAGAAGAACCTAAAAAAGAAATTGAAGTTATTGAGGTTACGGGTATTCGTAGCAGTTTAATCAAAGCAATGGACGTAAAACGCTCTTCACAAGGTGTTGTTGATGCAATAAATTCAGAAGATATCGGTAAATTCCCAGACAGTAATTTGGCGGAATCATTACAACGTATCTCAGGTGTTTCAATTGACCGTTCAAACGGTGAAGGCTCTAAAATTACCGTTCGTGGTTTAGGTCCTGATTTCAACCTAGTCACCTTAAATGGACGTCAAATGCCGTCGTCTAACCTTCAGGCAACTAGCATTAGCAGCTCTCGTTCTTTCGACTTTGCTAACCTTGCTTCTGAAGCAGTAAGTGGGGTAGAAGTTTATAAAACAGCACGAGCAGATGTTTCATCAGGTGGTATTGGTGCAACAGTAAACATATTAACCGCAAAACCTCTTAATACATCAGGGCAACGTGCTTCGGTTGGTATTAAAGGTGTAATGGATCAATCTACAGACGAAGGTGATAGTATTACGCCTGAGATTTCAGGTCTTTATAGTAATACTTTTAAAGATGATACTATTGGTTTTGGCATTTCTTTTAGCCATCAAGAAAGAAATGGTGCAACACAAGAAGCAGCAGTCCCACAATGGCACACTCAAGCGATTGCCCCCGTTGACGGCTGGAATGGCGGTATCACAGATTCAGGTTTCGCAGAAGGCGATACATTCAATCGTCCACAACAATTTCGTTATAACTTTACCGAGTTTGAGCGTACAAGAGATAATGGCCAACTTGTTTTTCAATATGCTCCAAGTGAAAACATCACTTTAACCGCCGATTATACTTTTTCAGAGCAAACGGTTGCCTCTACATCGAACGGTATTGGTGCTTGGTTTTGGGAGGGGGAAACAATAGATGGTAGCTTAAATGAATTTACTGCTGGTACAAATCACTCCCCTCTTGTTTGGCATTCAAATGCAGGTCCTGATCTATCATTTTCAACAGGCGAATACGCTCAAAAAAATAAAAATGAATCAATTGGCTTAAATATAGAATGGCAAGCAACTGACAATCTAAGGCTTGAACTTGATTACCATGACTCATCTGCGAGTTCAAAAGCAGATAGTCCTTACGGCAATAACTCAACCATGGAGTATGCGGTAAACTCTCGTCAGTCGACCACTATTGATTTTAGATCTGACTTTCCAGTGATGAGTATTGCACAATTAGATGGCTTATCTGGCGCGCCAGCTGAATTGATAGCGACAGGTAGCTCGTTAAGAAATAGCCGATTTGACAATGATCTGTCTCAAATTCAATTAAAAGGGCAATACGTTTTTGATGAAGGTGTTATTAGCAGTGTTGATTTTGGTATATCAAAAACTGACAATGATGTTCGTGCTTCAATTATGACAGCCTCCCGTGATACTTGGGGTGGAGAAGGTAGTGTTGATGACGTCAGCGATAGTTTGTTCACAGCAGGTACTACCTCATCTCAATTAAATGATATACCAAGTACTGGCACCAACGCAGCTGGCGATACAATTAATCTTTTTGATTTGTTTTACTTCTTTGATTTTGCAACAGCTTCAAACGAACTCGCTTCTTATGCCGCTCCAGCCAATAGTACTAACGAAGTTTCAGCAGGCATTTGGCCTTGCGCAGATCGTTTTTGTGTAAACGATCAATGGACTACTGATGAACTTGTCTCAGAAGAATATACTGCTGTTTATGCGCAAGTAAATATGGAGTTTGAAATTTCAGATATGCCGCTAACTGTGGCAGCAGGTTTTAGGTATGAAGAAACCGATGTAAATGCCAGTGCGATGGTACCCGCATATACAGGGGTGAATTGGGTTTCTAACAACGAGTTTGCCACTGTGGATACCGGTGAAAGTGCATTTACAGATTTTGACGGTGATTACAGCAACTTTTTACCAAACCTAGATATAAGTTTAGATATTACTGACGATATTGTCGCTAGAGCATCATTCGGAAAAACACTTTCTAGACCTACTTACAATAATATTCGAGGTGGTGTTGGTATTGGTGAAGTAAGACAAGGGTTCGCGACGGCTAGTAGTGGTGATCCAGGCTTGATCCCTTTTGAGTCGACTAATATTGACCTATCTTTAGAATGGTACTTTGATGAGGGAAGTTATGCCTCTTTCGGCTATTTTAAAAAGGATATCGAAAATTTTATTGGCACACGTACAACCCAAGGTTCATTATTTGACCTAAGGAACCCTACCAGTGGTCCACGCTTTGCTGAAGCAATGGCTGCCGTTGGTAGTAGTGACAATACATTAATTAGACAATACATATTTGATAATTTTCCAGAATCGACAACCGCAACAGGAGTAGACGCTAGCGGCATGACTACAGGCCAAATACACTCTGTAGCTGGAGATGAATTATTTCAATTTGATATTACTGTGCCATTCAATGAGCGTGATGCATCGGTAGATGGCTTTGAAGTGGCCTTTCAACATGCATTAGAAAGTGGTTTTGGTCTACAGGCTAATTTAACTTTCGTCGATAGTGATGCAAAATATGATGCCAGTGTTTTTGACAGTCAGTTTGCCCTTCCAGGTTTAAGTGATACAGCCAATTTAGTCGCCTTTTATGATAAAAATGGTATACAAGTACGTATCGCTTATAACTGGCGTGATGAATTCCTAGTTTCAACAAACAACAACCTAAATAACCCGCGTATCAATGAGTCTTACTCACAAATAGACATCAATGCGAGTTATAACATCAGTGATGAATTGGTTATATTTGCTGAAGGAATTAACATTACCGAAGAAACTCAACGTATGCATAGCCGTCACGAAAGCGAATTGCTAAATGCGATTCAATTGGGTGCCCGTTACAATATCGGCGCTCGTTATACTTTCTAACGACGTAGATGTATTTAAAAACCGCCCTTGGGCGGTTTTTTATCAATTGAAAAGCAATTTTCTTTTGCTATATAGTCTAAGCATAATATTCAATATAAAAGAGGTACATTATGTCAAACCATCAAATGTTGAATAATGAGCAACATAAAAACTTAAAAGTACATACCAAAAGGTGTGCTGATCTGGGTGACAATGTAATGCTTACACCTACATTTCCTCATGAATTTTATGACATTCAAGCTTATTATCCTGTTGTTTTTCATAAAGATAAAACAACAGAAAAATTTCAATCATACGCATTACTCGGCTTGGAAAAAAATGAGAACTTATTTTTAACTAACAATGATTGGGACTGCGGCTACCTTCCTCAAACGATTAAGGCTCAACCTTTTTTAATTGGCTTTCAAAATCAAGAGATTGATGGAGAAATACAAAAGAAAACAGTTATTCACCTTGATGCAGGGAGCCCTAGAATTAACACAGAACAAGGTGAGAATATATTCACAGAATTTGGTCAAAATACGCCGTTTATAGAGCGCATTGCGGAAATTTTAGCTGAAATCGATAAAGGTTTTTCAGAAAATCAAGATTTTTTCAACGAACTAAATAAGTATAATCTGCTAGAAAAATTTGTCTTTGATATAGAGCTCATCGATAAAAGTCAAAATAGACTATCTGGCTTTTATACCATCAATGAAGATTCATTAAATAACTTATCAGCTCAAGACATTGCACATTTGAGCCAAAAAGGTTATTTAAAGCCTATTTATATGGCTTTAGCATCTATGCTAAATATGGGTGAATTGATTAAAAGAAAAAACCAATTATTGAAAACCGAATAGATAAATACAATGTTAGATTCTCTTAAAAGTATTGCAACAGTAGAGGGCATATCGGCTGCTAATGTCCCCGGTTTTATAACTGACTCTAAACAACCAATTATTTTAAAAGGCTTTATTAACAACTGGCCAATAGTAAAAAAAGGACAAGAGTCTGAAGCATCGCTACAAAAGTATCTATTAAAATACGCAACTGATTCTAAACTAGTCGTTGGCCACGGCGATAAAAATATAGATGGACGCATATTCTATAACGAAGCCTTTACTGCGCTTAACTCTATCGCCTACAAAATGCCTTTAGCTGAATTATTTGCACATATAGCTGAGCACAAAACTGATAATAAACCTCCGCTCTACTATATGGGTACCACCTCTGTAGATTCCTGTTTCCCTAAATTAAAACAAGAAAATGATATTAATATTGCCGGGAAATCTCCTGTTATGAATCTCTGGATGGGGAACCAAAGTACCATACCTGCTCATTACGATGTCCCTAACAATATTGCTTGCAATATTTATGGCAAAAGACATTTTACTTTATTTCCCCCTGAGCAACTTGAAAACCTTTACATTGGCCCGCTTGACTTTACTCCGGCCGGACAATCGATAAGCCTAGTTAACTTTAAAAAGCCAGATTTTGTCAAATACCCTAAGTTCAAGCAAGCACTAGCACATGCGCAAATTGCGGAATTAGATGCCGGTGACGCATTGTTTTTACCCAGCATGTGGTGGCATCACGTTGAAGCGTTAACGCATTTTAATTTATTAGCGACATTTTGGTGGTCAGCCTCTGAGCATAGTAACGATGAGGCTGGCAATGCATTGCTTTATGCAGTCATGGCGATCAGAAACTTACCAAAAGACAAGCAAGATATTTGGTTTAATTTATTTAAGCATTATATTTTTGATGCCCCGACACTTGATCATATTCCAGCACACGCTAAAGGCATTCTCAATCCTCAAAATAAGAGAACACTGCGAAACTTTAAAGATTATCTCATTAAACGTTTACGATATTAGTAAGGAATTACAAATGAATAATTTATCAGAAATTAAAAATGTAGTTATCGCTGGTGGCGGCACTGCGGGTTGGATGGCTGCAACAGCGTTAGCAAAACTCATCGGAAGGAAACTAAATATTACTTTAGTTGAATCTGATGAGATCTCTACCGTTGGTGTTGGTGAAGCAACAATCCCCCCACTATTAACATTTCATAAATTATTAAAAATTGATGAAGCGGAATTTATGCGCAGTGTTAATGCGACATTTAAATTAGGCATAAATTTCGAAAACTGGAAAGACACAAATAGCGAATATTTTCATTCTTTTGGTAGTACAGGTAAAGATTGTTGGGCAACGACATTTTTGCAATTTTACAACCGAGGTAAAAAAGAAGGATTTAATGCAAGCTATGAAGACTACTGTTTAGAGCTGCAAGCAGGATTGAATGAAAAGTTCGCCCACTTGCCAAAAGGCACGTTAAATTATGCTTATCATATGGATGCGACACTCTATGCAAAATTTTTACGAAATATAGCTGAAAACCATGGCGTAACTAGAATAGAGGGAAAAATAGAGCAGGTTAATATTGATGAACAATCGGGGTTTATAAATTCACTTGAATTGTTGTCAGGTAAAACAATTGAAGGTGACCTATTTATTGACTGTACTGGTTTTAAGGGCGTGTTGATTGAACAAGCGTTACACACTGGCTACGATGACTGTCACATTGGCTACCATGCGATCGAGCCGTTGCAGTACAAACAGAGAGTACTGAAGACCCTAAGCCTTATACTCGTTCAATTGCCCATGAGTCTGGCTGGCAGTGGAAAATTCCATTACAAAACAGAACAGGCAATGGCCTTGTCTATTGTAGTCGATATTTAACTGATGAAAACGCTGAAAAAATGCTACTTGAAAATATTGAGGGTAAGGTACTAAAAAAACCTTTATTCATAAAATTTACTCCCGGCCAACGTCGAAAACAATGGAATAAAAACTGTGTCGCGTTAGGTTTATCGAGTGGTTTTATCGAGCCGCTAGAGTCAACTAGCATACATTTAATTCAGCGTGGTATTATTCGACTGATGCAAATGTTTCCTAAAGCAGGGATAACTGACACGATAATAAATGAATTTAATTATCAAGCCGAAGAGGAAGTTCGTTATATTCGAGACTTTATCATTTTGCATTATCATGTAACGAATAGAAATGATTCAAACTTTTGGCGTTATTGCAATAAAATGGATGTACCAAAGTCATTAAGTCATCGCATTCAATTATTTAAAGAAAATGGTTATGTATTCAAAGCGCCATGGGATTTATTTGCGGAAAATTCTTGGATTCAGGTAATGTTAGGACAAGGTTTATCGCCAGAAAACCATCACCCAATTGCAGATATGTTGTCAACAGATGAGCAGGACGCATTTTTAAACGGCATCAAGAGTTCAGTAGATAAAACGGTAAAATCACTGCCTACCCATAAGCAATATTTAGATCAGTACTGTAAATCAAAAAACCAATAAACAACTTTGTAATGTATAGTTAATTTGAGTATGAAATTAACTATACATTCTTGTCCAAACCTTAAAATAGGAAAGTTAATAGTTAGTTTTTTATTAAATTTAGAAATATATTTTCAAAATACATATTCAATATCAAGATGTTCGATCACGCCCTGAAAATATCTTTTATCAAATCACTCCTCAATTGTCTCTGCACAATAAACAAATCCCCTTGCTAATTACCCAACAGATATGGAAGCGCTACCAAAAACTGTTATGATAACCATAGGTATGTGTCAGAGAAGTAAAAAATGAATAAAACCCAACCTTTTAATAATTGCTCAAAGGGTTTTACTTTAATAGAGCTTGTTTTAGTTATTGTTATATTAGGAATATTGGCTGCCACTGTTGCGCCAAAATATGTGAACCTTTCAGGTGAGGCAAAAGCAGCAACGCTAAAAGGTATTCAAGCCAGTCTAAATACAGGCGTGAAATTGATACAAGCAAAAGCGATTGTACAGGGAAAATATAACAATTTAGGTCTAAGTGAAGCAGGCACACAGCTTATTTTTGACGGCTTAACATTTACAATATATAACCAAGGTGTTCCACGAGAAATATGGAGTGATGGCTTTAACCAATTAATTACGGGTAACTTCAATTACCTTGGTAGTGGTTCAGGGCAAACAGCAACGAGATGTATAGACGCAGATTTTTGCATTATAGATAACCTAGTTGCAAATACAGCAATAACAGGCAAAGGAGGTTATGGAATTTTCTTTATTGCCAACGGGCATAAACTTAGTGATAAGGATTGTTTTGCATTTTATCTTTTTGAAATTGATTCAGCCGGCGTATTACTCAATAAGGAAACCGGTGTAGTCAGCTCTGGCTGCTAATCTAAAAGGAATTAGTATTTAGTGCCGTTTCATTGATAAGTTTCCACTAAACATTATTTAGCAGAACAGACCAATGAACGACAATAAACATTCAAAATAACTTTAACTAGTATAGTTTAGCCAACCTTTCTTCTGATTGTTAAACCAGCTAAGGCTAGGGCAAACAGAGCAACTGATGTAGGCTCAGGAACTTCTGCATCGACGATAGATATTTTATAGTCTTCTACTTCACCTTGATAATATCGACCATAAAGGTCTACTGCAGTAAGAGCACCATGCCCGTCTGCAACTAATGACTCTTCGCAAACAACTCGAGCTCGCAGCCAAGTCTCACCTAATATCGCATCTAAAGGTACGTCAAACGAGGTAAAAATATCACGATACAATACGGCACCATTATGACCATTGACATCAAACTCTCCTTGCGTTCTTTTAGTATCACCCCATTCAGCAGAGTTTTTATACCAAGTCTCTTTTTCAATTAACTCTTCATCTGACCAGGTGTAATCGCCGTCCCAATCAATCCAAGACTTTAATTGGTCGTATTCATGACCACCAATTGCAGCACGGGTGAAGCCAAATTTAAAAGTAACATTTTTGCCACGATATATTTCATCATGGCCAAAAGTAAGACCACCGTCGGTCGACCAGCTAACGCCATCGTCATTGTCGTATGCTAAAGCTGAGGTTTCGCTATCCCATTGAGTACCTAATCTTTGCCAAAAAGGGTTTTCGTGTTGTGCAGTGCCATATGCACTTGGTGCATCACCATGATCATATGCAATTAACGCTGCATTGGCAGTTGTTGATAAGAAAATTACTACAAACCCAATAATTAGGGTAAATTTTACTTGAGGCATCAAGTTACTCCAAAATACTACTTAATAATGTTAGAGATAAAATAGATAATCAGTTGTTACTATCTATTATCACTCTTAACAGTGAATTTTTTCATTTAATCAAAATTAAGATTAAGATTAGTTTTACTTCATTTACAAATCAGCTGCTCAGGAAGCGCTTTCAAACAGTCCCAAAGCAAAATATAAGCCAAAACTATAAAACACATACTACTCAATAAGATACAGCAACTGGTACGAGCAGAAGATTGGTTACTGTAAAAAATACTGACAACCATTACTAGTAATGATAACTATTCCATTTGTCAGCTTAAAACGTCCTATTTTTAATCGCTAAAACATAAGCTAATGCTTCAATTATGTGAGAGAAACCACTGATAAAGGTCATCCCCTGAATATACTCGTGTCCAAGCATCGTGTGCTTTATCTTCATGCACGGTAAAACGTACGTCTTTATGACCTAGTGATTCAAGCTCATTTAACCCTGCGTAAAAGTTATCAATAGCTACAGCACCATCTCTACCACCAGCAAACACCCAAACAGGTAATTGTTGTTTAGCAATAGGTGTCATAAGACTTGGGTGCCCCCAACCAACAACAGGTGCAATCGCCGCAAAGCGTTTAGGGTATCGGCTAGCAAGATACCAAGTACCGAACCCACCATAACTTAGTCCAGTAAGATAGCTTTGGTTATGATCCACTGCGTATTTTTCTTCGACAGAATCCAAAATATTAATCAGATCAGTTTCAACCATCTCCCATCCTTGCGGCAACAAAGGTTTGATATCACTCATATCTACTAGGGCACTAGTTCTTACTATTTTCTTTTTAGTACTAAACGGCATTGGACGAGCGGGACGCCCAACAGTCAATCGCCTTGGTATGTTTTCTTTTGAACGATTATCTATATAGCCAATACCTTTTTTGTCCCAATCAAACATATGCAGTTGTGGCGCAATAATAATAAAGGGTAAGTTTTTCTTCTGGATCCACGCTTCATAGAGTGGCCCATGCGATAAAACAAAACCTAATTCATCTCCACCATTACCCCTTTCTCCATTACCATGTAGAAATAAAATCACCGGCCACTCTTTATTAAGGTCGACACCATAGCCTTTAGGTAAATAAACAAAATACTCGCGATCTTTATTATCAATATGACTAATATAATGATCACGAATTAGCTGTTCATCAGTATTTTGGTCGGTGGTAGATATTAATTTATTACTAGAACAAGCAGAAATTACAGTGGCAAGCAGTCCTAAACATATGATCTTAACTCGCATATTACTTATTTTTTTCATTATTTCTCCTTGTTTAAGTGATAAGCACTACTAACTTATTTTTTATTAGGGATCAGCCAAAGTTCATTCTGTTCATCTACTTCACCAGCCATTTGTTCAACAACGACTCTATCGATAATAGTTAACGCTCTTTTAGCCATTAAAGAAAACTTGTCTTCGCCATGCTCTTCAGCGGTGTGGTCTGGAAAATTTCTTCTGGTTCTGTGTATCCAATAAGTTTCTGACAATTCTCCTTGATCAAAGGCCTGCTCCACCTTTGTTTTACCAAGCATAAACCCGAGTAACCCGCCCCAAGTTGCTGTTGGGTTGTCGGAATCCCAGCCAGTTAACGTGCCTATTTGTATTGTTCTAACAATATCTCCCGCACCATAGAACAAACTAATAAGACTGGCAGAAAAATTAATACCGGCATCAAATGGCGCTTGATAAACATAGCCGTCAGTATTGTTCTGCTGGTATCGTTCAAAGACCTTATCACGAGTATTTTCCCAGTTATTTTTATCGATATTATTATCATAAGAGTTTTTAATAAAATCATACATTTTGGCAGAATATGAATTATCAGGCAGATGCTCTCTTGCCTGATCTGCTAGCCACAAAGTTTGCTGTTGCATGGTGAGTGATTTATCTACTGATGAGGCAAGCGAATGCATGATCACGTAAAACTCTGCAATCCACTGTGCATCAAATTTAGCTGAGGCTCTTATAGGTAAATACGACATTTTTAAAGCAATATCAGCTTGTACTGGCGCGAGTAAGCCAAAAAGTTCAGTGGTCAACTGCGCATCAATCATCATATATTTGTCATTATTTTTCGGATCACTAGTCTTAGGCGGCAACATGCCCTTTGCCATTAACAATCGGGCTTGTTGATTTGACTCCCATAAAAAATTTTCAATTTTTGGTGTTGAATGAGCAAATTTTTTGTATAGCGGAGCGTCTTCTTCTGAATAAATGTGTGTAAGCCAGCCCTGTTGTATTTGCGGTGCAGTGAGTAAACTTGTCTGGTTTTCTTCATGCAGAAATTGATACATATATTCTATATCGGTATCGTCATCAGATCCCCAAGGT
>Ga0105355_10004515_pt1 | contig 11915 bp, 9 predicted proteins | sample GOMGulsemesocosm_2_FD_83508 | JGI IMG/M metagenome (GOLD analysis project Ga0105355, IMG submission 83508) | Methane-oxidizing microbial communities from mesocosms in the Gulf of Mexico - GOM9C Gulf of Mexico | ecosystem: Environmental > Aquatic > Marine > Cold seeps | place: Gulf of Mexico... | reverse complement strand
TGGATACAAGGAGCGATTGCATCAGGGATGCGTGCAGCTGAAGAAATACATAACTCAATCAATAACTAGTTTTATTTTTTAAAGTGAAGCTACCAACAATATTTTAAGCATAAATAAAAGGGAATTTAGTTCTGCCATTTATCGATGATATTTTGATAGGTACCATTATTCTTAATTTTAATCGCCGCTTTTTTTAAAGCATTAACTATTTTCATATCAGTATTGAGGTTTGCGGCTAAATATAACTCTTTAGATATTGAGTTCAGATCTAGTATGTCTTCAACTTTACTTGGTGATAATCCTGCGGATAAAATTTCATATTTACTGGTAAGGTTATTAGTAAAAACGGCATCTATCCTTTTACTAAATAACATCTTCCACATACTTTCATGCTTCACGGTCAGATATAAATTTCTGTTTTCGAGCAAGCCTATCGACTTTAAATAATTTTCACCATAATCACCACGAGACACGGCAACTTTATAATTTATCAGATCCGCTACTGTATTAATGACGAGGTCTTTTCTATCTTTCAAAATAGTAATATTTGGTTCAAGTTTAATGAGTTTAGCAAGCCAAATAAATTTATCCTCCCTTTGCGGATTTCTTATCATCGATAAAATCAGGGTGTTTTTGTTATTTAACGCTTGGTCGAACGCCCTTGGCCAAGGTAATACTTCAAAGCTGGCTTCTAGTTGAGCTTCATTTAAAATGGCCTTCACTATTTCTATATTGACTCCAGAGAGTGAAGCGTCCGGATTCAAAATCTGCATAGGAGGCACATCCTCCGTGACGATCTTTATCTCAGAAGACCAACTATTAAAACTCAAAAACAATAACGGTAACAATAACACTTTAAACATTTGGCGCTAATCTCAGCTCTAGGATACTTTAGTATTTCAGACAATTACGTTTATTATAGAATATATAATAAGGGTGATAACATATATGTTATCACCCTTTACATTAATTTAACCAAGCGAAAACTAATTAATCAATATCTAAGAGCTGATTGATAGTATGTTCACTTTAGGCTTTAAATGTTTCTTTAGATGATGCCAATTGATATTTTTTTAATATTCAGCAATAGCACCAAATGATGCAGTTTTTACTATGCCTTTATGATCTTTGGTCGTTACTCCATCAGCACAAAAACTGCCTAATGATAATTTAAAATGACTCACATGGGCATGCTGTTTGCGATGCGACCATGGGAACCTTCACTATTTGAACAATTTAGAAGACAACAATAATAAGGACAAGAAAATGCGCGTTATATTCACTTATGCTTTTTTACTATTAGTACTAACAGTTCAGACAGTTTTCGCAAATTCATTAAACTGTATTAACATTAATTCAGATCTAGCCCTTATCGAAACACTTGCAGAAAACGGTCAATACCGCAATTTAACCAAACAAACTCATTTAACCACTTTTGATTATCATACTTCACGCAGTTATGACGAATACCTAGCCTTTGCTTTAGCTAAAATAAACGCTGAAAACCCAAAAGCGAAACTAAAATGCCCGATTGAAACAGCTGTAACCTCCGCGCTTAACAAATCAAAAAACGAGTTAATAATCGCCGATCTCGTGGCACCATTTGAATTAAAAGTAACGAATTCCAATCAGGCCATTTTGCTTATTCACGGCTTGACTGATTCCCCATACCTATTTCATGATTTAGCCGCTTTTTATCACAACAAAGGTTTAAATGTTCGAACTTTATTGCTACCTGGACATGGTACGGCCCCCGAAGCTTTAATTGATGTTGCATATGAAGATTGGCAACAAGCAACCAGCTTCGCTATCAGAAAAATGCTTCAGGACTATAGCCACGTATACCTTGGTGGGTTTTCTACTGGTGGGGCATTAATCTTAGATAATTTATTATCATCTTCACAAGATCTCGATAAGTTAAAAGGTATTATGTTGTGGGCCCCGGCAAGTAAAGCAAAATCTTCGATAGCATGGGCTGCTCAATTTGCTGATTGGATCCCATTCTTGGACTATACCCATAAAGGTGCAGATATCGACTTTGCAAAGTATGAATCTTTCCCTCTCAATGCTGGAGCCCAAGTACATTCATTAATGAATGGGTTAACCGAAAAATTAAACACGGCTACAGTCCCTGATATTCCGCTATTAACTATCACCACCGAAGTTGATTCAACCATTAATACCAAGGCAACCATTGATATATTGACTAAATGGCATAATGCAAAAAATAGAAGCACACAATGGCAAGATACACTTTTCTACTTTGGTGATTCAACTTCATTAACGGCATTACCTAAAACATTCGTTCAGATATTACCAACCTGTAATAACAAATATTATTGTGCCAGCATATTAAACGTCGCCCATACCTCAGTAACCAATGCACCTTTAAATCCACATTACGGTTGGCAAGGTAGCTATAGAAACTGCGAAACGTCATTTGGCAGTGAACACTATAAACACTGTAAAACAACTGAGAAGTCGATACTAGGTGAGACAACAACTAAGAACTTAGAGCAAAACCCCAGTCTACAACGATTAACCTTCAATCCAAACTTTGAACAAATGACCGATGTCATCGCAAACTTTTTATCAGAAACGCCTTAAAGTTTATTTTTATAATATTTATTCTCGTTAGCGCTACACGATGGTAGCAAACCTTTTAAGGAGAATTAAAAATGAATAATCAACCAACGAGAGCTTTTGTCTTAATATCTATTATCATGTTAATAGCTGATATTACTGCTTTTAACCATCGGCTTAATGAATGCAGAGTTATTATTAAGTGAAAAAGGTTTCTATGCCATGGCCTATTTATTAAGTGGCTTCGCTGCGATCACCGTACAAAAGAATGTACGTGATAATCAGGCCAATTAAGCATACTTAGCAATCAAGAGATACGATATTAAAACAAACAAAAAAGGGTAATAACACTTTCATGTTATTACCCTTTTTTCAATTACTGTAAATATGTATTTATTCTTTCAACACCCTTAGCTTATTATTGAACTGCTATAGATGCCATTTTCATAATACTTTCAAAAGATCCGGCACCGGCGATAAATAAACCATTATGGCAAAACATAGCATCATCAATACCGGTAACTTCTTGAAGTGCTCCATCTGATAAACCAGCCCATTGCTTAGGTAGCTCTTTTCGATCTTCAAATGAACCTAGCACAGCAGGAACGGTATGAATTATCCACTTATCCGACATTGCGGGGTAAATCATAAATAAAGCGTCTTCGGATAAGGCGTGCACCGTTTCTTTCCAAGGGATATATTTATCTAATACAATTACTCTTGGATCTTTAGCATTGGTAACCGCTTTTTCGACAATTTCCTTGGCACTAATATCACCTTCAGCAGAGGCAATAAAGCGTTTCAAAATATGCGCTGCAAAATCAACCGCTTCATCAAAACAGCTATCAAAGTGACTGTCTTCTTGCCAAGTAGGATTAAACATTGCAATCGTTTGACTAAGGCTGATGCCATTATAGATACCTTGGACATGGCCACAATCGATTGCATCAATCGTTGAGACTAAAGCGACATCAACGGCATTAGCCACCTCTTGATTACCTTGGCATATAGCTAAACCATATTCCTTCCATATCAGACCAAATGAGGAATACGGAATACCATTATCTCGCTCACCAGCACCGCCACGTTGATGATGATCAAAACGACCTTTATCTGGGTCATATTCATTACCTACATCGATAACAATATCGGCTTGGTTGATTAGCTCTGAGTCACGTGTACGGATGAGTTTAAAAGTAGGAATTATCTGCCGAAGAGCGGCAACACTGAAAACATCATCAGCATGAAAATTACCATTGTGAGTTGCTATTGTTTTATCATTCATTTGCATTCTTCATTTAAATAGTTTTTTTGAAAGATTAAAAAGGTATCGCTTAATGCTTGAATATTTTGGAAAGTTCTAAAAGCAAAAACTGAACTGCGAATTCTATACCAAGACAGCTAACAAAACAGTTAATTTTAATAACCAGAATGTAGTTAGAGAAATAATGCTTAGTGAGTTTCCAAGCTATGGGTTTGTAATAACGCTTCTGCACTGTATGGTTTTATAAAGCACAACTCAAAATCTATACGATGACCTTCTTCATTATCTGGGTTCCGCGCAGAAATAAAACCTACAGTACCACCCCCTACAATACGTTTTGTCATATTAGTCTCTCATTTATAGAATGAAATCGCCCTGCTCTGTTGGTGAGTTAAAAACATGGAATATTTTCTTACATACCTTTATTGCTTTCCTAATAGTGGTGGGTGATATTTAATCTACTCGTTTAAAAAAGTGGCTACCATGAATATTATTAATAACTTAATTTGTATACTCCTGTTTGCATGCTTTATCTGCATGCCCTCCATGGCAAGCGATAAGAGTTTTTCGGGCACAATAGTCGTGGTAAACAAGAAGGATAATACGGTTAACTTCATTGACCTGAAGAGTCGTAAAATTAAATTCACCCGTGCAACTGGCAAGGGGCCCCACGAACTGGCGATGAGTGCGGATGGGCGCTTGGCTGTAGTCACTGATTATATTGGTGGTAATAGTTTAAGTGTTTTTGATGTTCAACAAGCAAAAAAAATAAAAACCATTGATTTATCTAATTACCCTAAGCCCCATGGTGTGTTGTTTTTAAAAGATCAACACAGAGTTGCTGTTTCTTCTGAAGGATCGGACAGTGTGGTAATTGTCGATATTACATCAGGCCAAATTGACAAGGTGATCGGCACTAAACAGAAAGGCTCTCATATGGTGGCATTGCCTGAGTCTAGCGAGCGTGTTTATACCACTAATATGGACTCTAATACGGTCTCTGAATTAGACATTCAATCAGGGGCTTTACTACGAAGAATTACAACTCCCAATATACCGGAAGCGATCACAGTCAACAAAGATGGAACAGAGCTTTGGGTGGGGAGCAATGATGATGGTTTGGTCACTGTATTTGATTTAGCAAATGGTGGAATAATTAAGCAATGGAAAGGGTTTAGCTTTCCTTATAGGGTACTACTTACACGCGATGAGCAGTTCGCCGTGATCCCTGACTTTAAAAATAATACCCTCGATATTATTGATGTAAGAAATAAAAAGAAGTTGCATCAAATTGATTTTGGTTGGAGAACGGTACCTAATGGTGTGGTTTATCATCCAGATGATCGTACTTTGTTTATGTCTGCCTACGGTAAAGATAAGGTTATTGTCGTTGATATACCATCAGGTGAAACGTTATTTGAACTGCCCACTGGTGATGGACCTGATGGCATAGGGTATTCACCATTGGTATTGCCATAATTAGTGCAATTCAGAAACCATATTTATGGTAAGTTCACTTTAGGAGTATTTTTTTCATCTCATGCTAAATTGAAAATTTATCTATTATTTGATAACACTTTTCTTATTCTTTAAGTGCTACAAATGCCATTTTCATTATACTTTTTAAAGTTACGGCACCCGAAGTGAATAAACCATTTTGGCAAAACATAGCAACATCAATACCCGTAACTTCTTGAAACGCTTTATCAGATAAACGTTGCCTAAAATACCAAACTTAATAGCAAAACGATTAAAAAAGCGATACTGCCTAGTAACGTTTCCATAACCGTCCATGTTTTTAAGGTGGTTTTTTCGTCCATTTTTAACAAACGACTGACTAACCAAAATCCGGAGTCGTTAAAATGAGACAACACGGTTGCACCACTCGCGATTGCTATAACAATAAAACAAAGATCAAACGCTGACAAACCTACAGTAGCGGCTACCATAGGAGATATTAGTGCTGCAGTAGTAGTAAGCGCAACAGTAGCTGACCCTTGCGCGACTCGAAGACAAGTAGCAATAACAAAGGCAGCCACAATAACCGGCATACCTGTATTTGAAAGCAATTCGGCAAGCGCATCACCAATACCGCTAGAACGTAATACACCACCATACATTCCACCTGCACCAGTGATCAAAATAACCCCACATATTGGTGCGAGAGATTCAGCACACAGTTTTTCTAATTCCTTCATCCCATAATCTTTTGCAAAACACACAAACAAACCAATAACGTTATAAGTAACGCGATAGGTGTTTTACCAATCATTCTCAAAGCCCTAGTAAGAGGGCTTGAACCATCAATGACGCCAGTGGCAGTTAGTGTATTGAGGCCGGTGTCTAAGAAAATGAGCAACATGGGTAACAACAGTAATAACAGTACTGTAGCAAACTTAGGAGGGGCCGTGCTTGGTAACGTAGACTCAGTAGTATTAAGAAGGTTCGATACGGGAATGTAAAACTTTTTGCCTGAGTAAACACCAAATAAGTACGCCCCCAGAAACCATGTTGGTATAGCAACAAGTAATCCCACCAAAAGCAAAAGACCAATATCTGCCCCCAGAAAACCCGCAGCAGCAACCGGGCCAGGGTGAGGCGGCACAAACGCGTGCATTACCGCAAATGCGCCAGCGGCAGGTAATGCATAAATCAGCAAAGAACCGCCAAATCGTTTAGCTACGCTGAAAATGATTGGCATCATCACAATTAAGCCGGCATCAAAAAATATCGGAAATCCAAATATCAAGGAAGCTACACCGAGAGCTAGAGGGGCTTTTTTTTCACCAAATTTACCAATCAATTTATCTGCCAGAACCTGAGCGCCGCCAGAGACCTCTAACAACTTCCCAATCATGGCCCCAAGCCCCACCAACAAAGCGACAGAGGCAAGTGTACCACCAAATCCTTTAGTTAAGGTTGGTACAACCTCGTCACTAGGAACGCCAGAAATAATAGCCGTACAAAAACTAACTAAGACCAGCGAAACAAAGGCATGAACACGTAACTTTACAATCAATAAAAGTAACGCAACTATGGATAATGCAGCAACACTGAGTAAATAAAACGGACTTGGGGTCTGTAAAATATCTTGCATAAATTACCTTGTCATTAGTGAGTTATATGGTTTAGCACTAGCCATAAGTTGATGTTCTTATTGTATTAACAATAACTTATTGCAAATAACATATCATAAAATTTAATAATGTCAGCATTAACAAACAAGCTCAATATCAAAAAAGGGCAATAACATCGCTGCTATTACCCTTTTACCAAATGACTTCAAGATTAGTAAGTGATTCTCAGAAACCATATTGATGATATGTTCACTTTAGTGATAAAACCTTAGAATTCAGTTTTTACCACATTGCAGGAGTTAGCGTATTATGTTTTCTACTGATAATGTTTGTATGTTTTGATCTACAGCGGAAATGGCTGAACAATCACATTACTCTGGCAGTATTTAGCATTAGTTGGATTCGAATTGGAGTATCAATTAAAATTAATATCCTATAATATTGTAAATACAAGATTTCTATAAGTTCCTATTATTACTTATGTTTTCAAAAACTATTGTTAGCATGATAACAATCCTCTTTGCCAGCTCAATGTTTAGTATACCTTTTGTCGTGTCTGCCGCGCTTCCAATCATAGTGAAAGTTGCAGTCAAACAAGACTTGGTAGAGAAATACCAAAACTTCCTCGAAAAGAAACAAAAACAAGCCATAGAACTGACTTATCTGGATATGCCAGATGCAAGTAAAGGAATTATCAGACTCGTTATATTAGAACAGGCATTACACAAAGCTGGGCTAGTGGCAAAAATAGAACTTGTGAGCAGCCCTAACGCTAAAAGAAGTCAGTTAATGGTGCAAGCTGGTGAAGTACTGGTATCCACTAGATTAACTATAGATAATTCAACGCCAAAGGATATATTAAAAAGTTCTGCATTGACTAGTTATAATAACTTAATAAGAGGGGTATACGGTTTAAAATCAAATCATGCCCTAATGAAAGTAAAGACACTAGAAGGTTTAAGAAACTTTAGTGCTGTAACAACGACCTATAGGGATAATGATATTAATACGCTACAAGAAATCGACTCCTTAGAACTATATTTGGCTCACAATATAGAAAGCGTATTTAAGATGGTTTCTTATCGGGATATTGATTTCACTTTATTAGATGTAGAAAAAGAAAACGAACGAAAACATAAGAATATGACTCTTTTTCTTGTGCCTGGCCTGCTTATTCAAACAGATTCCTCGATGCACTATTTCATTTCAGCAAAACATCAACATGGTCAAATGGTACATCAGACTCTTGAAAAGGGCCTTGCCATAATGAGCGAGCAAGGTTTGATCACAAAGTATTTTCACCAACTCTCCCAACTTGAGCCTTATTTACAGAACTGGAACATAATTAATATTAACTAAACTGACTTAATGAACAATAGCTAAAAATCCTGAAAAGACTGCTATCAAGCCAACTGCTGAATTTAAAATCTATTGATACTCACTTCAGCTCAGCGCACTTTCAAGACAAAAGCATTTATCGTTTGGACACTAGGACCAAACAAAAAAGGGTAATAACATCACTGTTATTACCCTTTTCTATTTATTAATTTCATCTAAATATTAATGATTTTCTGAAACCATATTGATGGTTTGTTCACTTCAGGACAAGTTTTGAACGATACATAATGTCCGCATTACTAAAAGAATCGGGATTTGACTACTCAAAACCGACTACTTATTCTTCTAAAAATAATACAACCTGACCAATTAAATGTGTTTATTAAATCTAAATTTTTTACAATAAAAACACTGAGTTCTTTAATTACTGCACCACTTCCTACTGACAAAGCAATCGAGGGTAACTAAGCATTATCCCCTTTGGCAAACACGATAACCTTGTGGACAATGAGGAGAGGTATACGCACTAACTGTATTTTGAAATTCATTAATTGACAACACTCTTGGGCTTGAACCATCAATCAACCTGCGTACATCAATCCCTAGCCCTCTAATTTTATTATAAAATGTCAGCATATTTTTGAAGGCTCGTGGATTGCCCTTTTTAAATAGCATTTCATAATGTTCTTCGGCAAAAAGAATCTTCTCTTTTTCTAGGTATACAACAAGGTTATGATCAGCATGTGCGGTTGCAATATCAAAAACCTGGAGATTTCCACCTAAGAACTCTTTAAATTGATTGATTAACACAAAATTATTTTCATCAAGCGCTTCACCCAGTTTACTTTTTATTGCAACAAGGTTACTTTCGACAGTTACTATTTTTGCGTTCAACTCTAATGCTGGCTTGAGCATATTAAGTTGTCTTCTATGGTGATGTGTTAGTACTGCAAACTTAAGTGGTTTTTTAATATGTAAATAATTTTGCAAACTAGCAAAATTCTCTTTTATTGCACCATTACCACCGACAGAAATAAAGTACTCTCCAGCATCAATAAACAAGGTACGTGAAGAGTTTTTTCCCACATGGTAAACATTGCTTCCAAGTTTATTATAAAGCATATGAGAGGACTCAAATGGCTTGCCCCAACTTGTCCCCCCCTGCGGTACAGAAAATTTTTTCTCTAAATCTGGCTTTAACTCTATATTTCTAAACGTGGAAATAGTACGTGGACTATCACCAACCAAAAAATCCATATCTCTTGCAAAGGTGATATTGCCGACTTTACTATGATTTGAAAACACATAACTAAGTTCGCCTAATGTAGGATGCATACGGGAAACCTTATTAATGACTCCTGACAGCTTGTTTATGTAGATATTTGACTCGGTTGCTCCAGAGAGCACAAATGCAACCTGATAATGTGGCTGACCTTGATATTGGACTTCATTAACTATTGTAAAATTACTATTTGCTAAAAGGAGCTTTTTAGCAATTAGTGTATCACTACTACGCTCAATAGCTCCTCCTGTGTTTGCAAAGTTATACCAACTATCGTCACTAAATTTACCATGTAGTATGTCGTATATTCGGCCAGTTTCTTCGTTAACAATATATTTTTCTAAATCTTTATTAGTATTATTAACGCGCCAAGACACCAGGGCCTTTTTTTTATTTTCAAAATCTATAGTGAGCTCTTCATTAAAACGCCAAAGCTCGGGTGCAGCCAATGGTGAACTTTGCTTAGAAAATACATTTTTACGGTAATCTACAAGAGTAATAGATTTAAGACTTGTGAGCACTTTAGCATCATAAGCTACAGATACTTTGGCTATAATCTCTTCTTTTAAAGTGTCAGAGAATACAGATGGTGATCCCACCAAGCTAACTAAAACAACCAAATTTGATACAGTAAAATTGATTGTTCTAAATAGTAGAGTTTCTGTGTTTTTAAGCTTTAATTTTATGTTTCTTAGGGGGGATAAATACATTAGGTCTTTCCTCAAATTGATAATAAGAAAAGAGTGTCATAGCAGAAGAAAGCAATACATTTAAATAAACCAAGCGGCTATAAAAATACAGTAAACGGCAGCAACTCAATTATTTTTAGTTTAATTTCTGTAAAATCTCATTATAACGTCGGCTCATTTTAACTAGATTTTTATTGCTCATTTCTATAGTGGCATCACCAAAACGTCCCTTTTCAACCTTAACAACATGTGCCGAATTAACCACATATGATTTATGTGTACGAAAGAAAAAATGAGGATCAAGCTCTAACATTAAGCGCTTAAAAACATCTCTAGACAATAAAACCTTACCACCATATTGAAAGGCGAGATGATTGCTAACAGACTCAATATAAATAATATCTTTTTGTTTAATACGGTATAAGCCATCACTGGTTTTAATACTCAACTCTAACTGTGATTCTCGACGTTTAATTCTATTATAAAGATCCTCGACGGTACTGCGCTTTAACATTACCTCTTGTTCTTTCATGCGCTGCCGAACTTTATTTGTCATAACATCAAAACGAACTTGTTCGATAGGTTTTAAAAGGTAATCAAGTGCATTATTGTTAAATGCAGCAACTGCATACTGATTATACGCCGTTACAAAGACGATTTGAGGTAAAGACTCTGACCAAAAATTGAGCAATTCGAAACCATTCTTATTAGGCATTTCGATATCTAAAAAGACGACATCTGGCTTTACTAGTTGTTCAAATTCTACTTGTTCTACGCTATAGCCATGATAAACCACTTCAAAATCGCTATGCGCCTCAAGAGCAATCATAATACCTTTATGCGCTGCAGGCTCATCGTCAATAATCCAGCATTTTATTGTCATCCTGCAACCTCTAGTGGAATTAATAAGGCAACAGTAAAGCAATTTGTGTGTGTATTGGTTGTAAGTATTGCTTCATCACCATAAAGTAACTGTAGTCGGCTTTTTACATTTTCAAGTCCAGTCTTTGTCCCTTCATTACCTTGTAGTTGTTTTTCATTAAAGTGATTACTGATTTCTATACTAAGCTTTGTGCCATCAATATTCGCAGTTAAATTAATTTTACAATCAGCGGCCAAATGCCAACTAAATTTAATTGCATTCTCCATTAAAGGCTGCAATATCAAAGGAGGTAAAAATGCCGAAAGAGTTTCTGGTTGAATATGGTAATTAAAACAAATACTCTGTTTAAAGCGCTGTTGCTCAATTTCAATAAAATAATTGAGTAACTCTACCTCTTGTTTAAATAGCACTTTATTAGTGAATTTATGCTCTAGCGTACCGCGCAATAATTGGCTCAGCTTTACTAGCATTTGATGTGCTATATCTGTATTTTTTTCTATAATGGCAACATCAATTGAGTTCAATACGTTAAATAAGAAATGTGGATTTAGCTGCGTCATTAACTGTTGCAATTGAGCTTCTTTCATTGCATTTTTTGCTTTTAATACATCTTCTTCTTGTGATTTTTTTTCTAAGTACGTGTAAGCACTAACAAAAAGAGCAGCCCATGAAATAATTAACAATACACGGTATGAAATGCCCGAGAGCCATTCTAATAACGGCGCTCTCAGTAACTCATCAAGTGTAATGTGAGTATGTAAAATACTTGTCAAATTATGCCAAATAACAAGTACCGTTA
>Ga0105355_10004510_pt1 | contig 11918 bp, 9 predicted proteins | sample GOMGulsemesocosm_2_FD_83508 | JGI IMG/M metagenome (GOLD analysis project Ga0105355, IMG submission 83508) | Methane-oxidizing microbial communities from mesocosms in the Gulf of Mexico - GOM9C Gulf of Mexico | ecosystem: Environmental > Aquatic > Marine > Cold seeps | place: Gulf of Mexico... | reverse complement strand
TTTACAATAGAGGCTGCTCTTGATAAATCTTCATAAGAAGAGTTTGTACAAGAACCAATCAAGGCCCATTCAATGTCAGTTGGCCAACCATTTTTTGCGGCGGCTATTTTCATTTCAGCAACTGGTGTTGCCAAATCAGGGGTAAATGGTCCATTTAAATGTGGGGTTAAAGTGTCAAGATTTAACTCAATGACTTGATCAAAATATAATTCTGGGTTGGCATAAACTTCTGGGTCACCTGTTAAATGTTGGGCAATTTTATCAGCAGCTTCAACAATATCTGCTCTGTCAGTTGCAGTTAAATACCTTCGCATTGAATCGTCATAGCCAAATGTAGAAGTTGTAGCGCCAATTTCGGCACCCATGTTACAAATGGTACCTTTTCCCGTTGCAGACATAGATGTGGCGCCTTCACCAAAATACTCAACAATAGACCCTGTTCCACCCTTAGTGGTTAAAATACCGGCTACTTTTAAAATGACATCTTTTGGTGATGTCCAGCCAGATAATTTACCTACTAATTTAACACCAATTAATTTAGGCATTTTTAATTCCCAAGCCATTCCAGCCATAACATCAACAGCGTCAGCGCCACCAACGCCAATAGCAACCATGCCTAGGCCACCTGCATTCACTGTATGTGAATCAGTTCCAATCATCATTCCACCAGGGAATGCGTAATTTTCTAAGACAACTTGGTGAATAATACCAGCACCTGGTTTCCAGAATCCTATTCCATATTTATCACAAACAGAACTTAAAAAATCAAATACTTCTCCGTTTGTATGGTTAGAACGCGCCATGTCGACAACAGCACCGTCTTTAGCTAGAATTAAGTGATCTGCGTGTGTGGTTGAAGGTACTGCCACTTTCTTTTTACCAGCTTGCATAAACTGTAACAAGGCCATCTGAGCAGTAGCATCTTGCATAGCAACTCTATCCGGTGCAAAGTTTACGTATGAATTACCTCTCGGTTATTCTTCTGTTGTGTTTCCATTCCATAAGTGAGTGTACAAAATTTTCTCAGATAATGTTAACGGTTTCTTTATAATTTTTCGTGCAGTTGCTATTCTTCCAGGATAACTCTCATACACTTTTTTAATCATGTCTATATCAAATGCCATCTCTTTTTATTTATAACACTAATATAAGCAATTTTGAAGTGTAAAGCGTTATTAATCAGTTATATTGTAGGGTTTACTGTGATGGTTTATGTTGTTTTAGTATTTTATAGGATTACTGAAATAGGGGAGAAACGTTTAGTATTATAGGTGGGATGTGATTTTTATTTTAATACTTCAAAATTGGAATTCATGAGTACAAAAAAAGCCTAAGCGAGAGCTTAGGCTTTTTGAAATGTTAATAGTTAGTAAGTTTTATTTTACTAATTGCTTATTAGATGGTTAAAAGCTTGTTAATACAATCCCGTCAACAGCTGCTTCATATTCAGCCATAGTAGGTGTTCTTCCTAAGATTGTAGATAAAACAACTACAGGTGTAGATGATAGTAACGATTCTCCTTTTTTCTCATTTGAATCTTTAACAACTCTTCCTTGGAATAATCGTGTTGAAGTTGCGATTACAGTATCACCTGGTTCAGCTTTTTCTTGATTACCCATACATAAATTACATCCTGGACGTTCCAAGTATAGTATGTTTTCATATTTAGTACGTGCTAAACCTTTAGGAGCATTATCATCAAATACAAAACCAGAGTATTTTTCTAATACATCCCAATCTCCTTCAGCTTTTAATTCATCAACAATATTGTAAGTTGGAGGCGCAACAACTAAAGGCGCTTTAAATTCAATCTTACCGTATTGTTTTTCAATATTTTTAAGCATCTGAGCTAAAATCTGCATATCTCCTTTGTGGACCATACAAGACCCAATAAAACCTAAATCTACTTTTTTAGTACCACCATAGTACGATAATGGTCTAATATTATCATGTGTGTACCTTTTAGAAACGTCTTCATTATTAACGTCTGGATCAGCAATCATTGGTTCAGCGATTTCATCTAAATCAATCACAACCTCTGCATAATAATTAGCGTTAGCATCTGGTTTTAAAGCTGTTTTTGATCCAGATTTAATCTCTTGAATTCTAACATTTGCTTTATCTAATAAACCTTGAAGAACTTGCTTTGTATTATCCATTCCCTTATTTATCATGATTTGGATTCGAGATTTAGCAATTTCTAATGATTCGATTAATGTGTCATCTTCTGAAATACAAATAGATGCTTTAGCTTTCATTTCAGCAGTCCAATCCGTAAATGTAAACGATTGATCTGATGTTAAAGTACCAATGTGAACTTCAATAATTTTTCCTTGAAAAACGTTTTCACCTTTAAATTGCTTCAGCATTTGTAGTTGCGTAGCATGTACAACATCACGGAAGTCCATATAACTTCTCATTTCTCCTTTAAAAGTAACTTTAACAGATTCAGGAATTGGCATACTGGCTTCTCCTGTAGCTAAGGCTAAAGCAACTGTTCCTGAATCAGCTCCAAAAGCAACTCCTTTTGACATTCTAGTATGAGAGTCACCACCAATAGTGATAGCCCAATCATCTATAACTAAATCATTAAGTACCTTATGAATTACATCAGTCATTGGCTTATAGGCCTGTTTTGGATCACGAGCTGTAATTAAACCAAAATCATTCATAAAACTCATTAATCTTGGAATGTTGGCTTTAGATTTATCATCCCAAACTGAAGCTGTATGACATCCTGATTGATATGCTCCATCAACAATTGGAGAGATAACTGTAGCAGCCATCATTTCTAATTCTTGAGACGTCATTAATCCTGTAGTATCTTGTGAACCTACAATATTTACTTCAACGCGAACGTCAGAACCAGCATGTAATGTTTTACCGGGTGTAGTTCCTACGGCATTTTTATTAAATATTGTTTCAACTGCAGTTAATCCTTGTCCTTCAACTGAGACTTCTTTTGAGGTTGCATAAACTTGAGGTGCATCTATACCTAAAAGTTTGGCAGCAAATGATTGTAATTTTTTTCCGAAAACAACAGCATAAGATCCTCTTGCTTTGATAAATTCCTTTTTTTGCGGTGTTAAGGCTGTAGAAATATCTTTTAATTCGGTAGTGCCGTTATAAAGTTTTTTAGTCTTAGTATTTATAGTAAGAACAGTTCCTGTTTTAACCGAATATTCTTCTTTTATAATTGGATCTCCTTCTGCATCAACAATAGTGTGTCCATTACCATCTTTTTGCTGGATCCAGTTTTTTAAATCAATACCAATTCCTCCAGTTACACTAACTGTAGTTAAGAAAATTGGAGAAATGCCATTTGTTCCTGCAATTACTGGAGCAATATTTATGAATGGTACATAAGGACTAGATTTAATTCCTGTCCATAAGGCTACGTTATTTACGCCTGACATTCTGGATGAACCTACGCCCATTGTTCCTTTGTCAGCAATTAGCACAACGCGTTTACCTGGGTGTTTTGCTTGTAAAGCAAGTAGTTCGTTTTGCATGTCTTTGTTGTGTTCAAATAAACACTGACCATGTAATTCTCTATCTGATCTTGAATGGGCATCACCACCTGGAGATAATAAATCTGTAGAGATATCACCAATACCAGCTATAAATGTTACTACCTCAATCTCTTCATCAATTTCTGGTAGTTTTGTAAAGAATTCTGCTTTTGCATAACTCTCAATAATTTCTTTTGCTACTTCATTTCCGTTTTTAAATGCTTCTGTCAAACGAGCTGTATCAGCTTCATATAAAAAAACTTGTGTCTTTAAAACTTTTGTAGCTTCAGCAGAAATTGTTGTATCATTACCTAAAGCTAAATCAAGTAAAACTTCAATTGAAGGTCCACCTTTCATATGAGACAATTGCTCAAATGCAAATGCAGTAGAAATCTCTTCTACGCTAGACTCTCCAAGTATAATTTCTTTTAAAAACTTTGCTTTTACACTTGCAGCACTGGTAGTACCTGGAAGAATATTATAAATAAAGTGATTGAGAGATTCTTTACGATCCGCGTTTCCAAGATCTTTAATCTGATTAATAACTTCATTTGTTAACTCAGTTTCGTCAATTGGTTTCGGATGAAGTCCTTGAGTTTCTCTAGTCTCAATCTCTTTAATGTAATCTTTATATGTCATAACAGCTTTTTTTAAATAATTAGACAAAGAATATGAAATAAAACCGATCGTTTTTACATCTTTTTTCAAAATACTGTAACTTACTCTTTAAAAGTGTTATAGATTTAAAAAAAAATATAACAACTTTCGGTTATGTCTCTATCTGTTGTCATGGATAGTTGAAATTAATTAATTTTCTAGATTTGCGAATTTAATGATTTTATAGGATTTGTAAAGCTATTTTAATCAATAAATTACAAATTATAGATAAAGTGGAATAAATCGGAACTAAATAAATAAAAAAAGCCACTTTCAATTTAATGAAAGTGGCTTTTGTATAAGATTACTTAACTATTGTTCGTTAAATATCTGAATGTTACCTTGACCTGAATCAGTTGATCCATTACTAAATGTTAATGTATACATGTAAAAATATGTTCCGTCCACACATGGACTACCATTATTCATGTTCGTTCCGTCCCAAGTGTCAGTAATTTCATTGAATTGGTATACTTGATTACCCCATGAATTAAAAACTTGGCAATTAAATTCGATTACACCAGCACTTTCAAAAAAGTAATAATCATTTTGACCATCACCACCTGGTGTAAATACATTTGGAGTTATTAAGTTTGGTACGTCATGTACAATTAACTGTTTACAAGTTGTGTCTACACATCCATTCATGTTTTCAACTACAATTAAACAAACTTCATAAGTACCTTCACTTATATATTGCCTATTAATAATCTCAGTTATGTCGTCATAATCAGTGTTAACTTCTGTTGGTGCTTGTCCTACTAAACCAAATGTCCAAATAAAATTAGTATCAACAGTTGGGTTACTGTTTCCGTATGGTAACGGCATGTTTGCAAAGTCATAATTGATTGACTGGTTGGCTAACTCAATTGTAACTTCGGCAGTTCCTTCAGTTGGTGAATTTAAAGCACCGAATGAAGAGGTTAAGTTCATTGTGAAAATTGCTTCTGGACTTAAAGAATCTACATAAATAGTGTCAGTTATTCTACAGAATAAATCATTAGTTGCTAGGATTGTGTACCAGCCTGGGTTTCTATTTCCCCAGGTAGATTGTGTTGTTTGAGCTCCTGTAGCTAATTCAGTCCAGATATAGTCAAAATTACTTCCAGCTCCATTACCATTAGCTCCACCACCAGCAGCAGCATATACTTGACCGCTTCCGTTATCAAATGGCACTTGGTTTCTACATACTGTAGCATCAAAGTTTAATTCATCCCAATAAATTGAATCTGGATATTCTATCGTAAAGTCAAAGAACTTAAAGCAATCACGTCCATCTGTAATTTTTAATTGAAAGTCACCTTCCCCTACAAATCTTAAGTAATTACCGTCATCTACTCCATAGCCACTATTGCTATTTGGATCTGCAACCCAAATGTAATATAAGCTATCTAATGACGTGTTTTGGTAATTATAAACTGTGTCAATTAAAATACTTCCAGTTTCAATTCCGTAGCAATTAGGGTTTGTTAAAGTAAAATCGATTGAGATTTCATCTGGTTCATCAATTAGAAATGTACTAGAAGTTGTACATCCTTTATCATCTGTAATATCTATAGTGTATGTTTCAGTAAGTAAGTTATTTGCAGTTAGTGAATTTATAGAACCTGAAGGTTGTACATTTACTCCTGCAGAATTAACGATTGTTATTGTTCCATTTCCTTCAGTAATTGGATTACCTCCAGAAATTACAGCAGTAATATCTACATCACTTAATCCAAAACAAGAAGGTTCGGATACAATTGGAGAAACAATTAATTCTCCTGGCTCGTACATAACAAATGGGTGTGACCATGCACATCCTGAAATGTCTTCAATTACGGTTACAGCCCAAGTTCCTCCAGTTAAGTTATTCAGTGCTTCACCATTTCCTTGTATAACATTAGGTGTACTACTAAATAATCCTGTTTGATTAGTCCAAGAAATTTGATATGGTCCATTATTTAAACCACCTTGAATGTTTGTAATTTCTGCTGAACCATTATTGTCACCAAAACATGTTATTGAATCAAGAACTAGAACTTCCCAAGTGGCAGTGGTAGCTGTGATAGCTGTTCCAACAAAAATATTAGTATCAGTTTGACAACCAAGTGCATCAGTTACATTGATAAAGTATGTGATACCCCCAGTTAAATTTAAAAATTCATTGTTTGCTTGTGGTCCAACAGTTGTTACTCCGCCAGTGATAGTATACTGCCAACCTGGTGTGTTAGGAAGTACTTCAATTTCTCCTAATACTGGAGCCACTTGGCCTGGACAGTTTAATGCATCAACAACGTTAATGGCTGTTAAGTTAACTCCTCCCATTTCTGCTTTTACAGAGTCTGTTACCGTGTAACATCCGTCAAAAACATCTACGTAATACCATGTTGTTGTATTTGGTGAAACAGATAAAGTATTTGTTGTAGAAGCACCTTGTGGGTTATACCAATTATACGTTTCTGCTCCTGGAGTGTATTGATTAGTGATACTTGTCACCTCAAAAGTAGCAGTTTGTGAAGGGCATATTGTTAATGTTTGTGTGTTAAAGTTTAAAGTTGGTAATGGAGCAGGGGCTATAGTTACATTGACTGTTCCTTGAGAGGTAACGCCACAAGCATCAACTACATCAACAATGTAAGGTACTGTACCTGTAAGTAACGCTGGAACCCATAATGTGTCTCCATTTACTCCTCCAGTTTGCCAAGTATAATCCAATGAGGGAATTCCTCCATCAGATGCGACTTGAATCATAATTGAATCAGTTGGGCAAGTTATTATTGTATCCGTAGTAATTACGTTGTAAACTTGAGGGTCTTGAATTTCAATTGTAGCAGTAGTAATTACAGTATCTCCACATGAATTTACGATTTCAACTGAGAATTCAACAGTTTCAGTACCTTCCACTAGGCCATCATTAAATGGGGTTACATAAAATTGAACTGTATCTTCTCCAATAGGGAATGTTATACTTCCTGGTAAAGTTGCATAATCAGTGCCGTTAATTGCAGTACCTCCAATTGTGTATGGGAAAGTTAATGCAATAGTATCTGAATCTTCAGGTCTTGTAAAAGTTACAATGGCAGAATCACATGCCTCTGTAATAGCATTACTACCTGTAGCAGAGGCAATAGCAACATTTACACCATTTGAAGCAAACGAATTAGCTTCCAAAAAGACTGCAGAATCAAATGATTGATCACCGGCATCAGCAATGGCTAATTTAATATGGTATGTTTCTCCACAGATAACAGATGCAGAAGCTTGCAGGGTTGTAGTGTGTGCATCATATTGAATGTCGGCACCTCCAGCATTATCAGTTAAGAAAGCACAATTTGTACATGGTCCTGCATTAGCATTACCATTATTTAAGTTGTTCATTGTAACGGGTAAAGTTGTACCTGGAATAATAGCAATATTTTCACCTCCATTTGAATATGGACCAGCAAAACCAGGTCCACTTATGAAGAATCCAAAGCCATCATTAAAGTTAGAAGTTGAATATTCATGATATTCTTCAGAAGCAAAAATATAATTGAAAACAATTGTATCACCAGCAGGAACAAAGTCGAATTCTAAAATACATTCATTGTTCATTAGCTGTACCAATTGCTGCTAAATCAGGATCAGAAGGGTCGGGGTTCGTAACGCCATTGTTATTCGTAGATCCTCCGGTTGAATTTGGACCGACAGCTAATATAGCATCTCCGGTAGCCATTACAACTCCTTCTTGAATTGGGAAGCCTGTTCCATTATTGTTAAAATAACCAATCATTGTCTGTTGGGTCTGGGCATTTGGGTTTGACCCATTAAAAGTAACGTTTGAAATAATAACACCACTTCCAGATAAAACATTATCAACTAACTGTTGAGGGGATTGTGTTTGAGTAACAGTGATTTGTCCAAAGGACAAGACCGAAATAAACATTAAAATTAAACTGCTAATTACTTTTTTCATGTGATTTGATTTTTAAGTATATACTAATAACTTATTTTTAATAGTAAAGGTTGCACAAGATAATTATTTTTTTGAAATTTTAAAATAACTCATCAAATAACTATTGTTATATTTGAAGTCTATAAATTGAAATAATGAAAAATACACTAAGTTATATAAAATCGAATAAAGATTCATTTTTGAATGAATTAGTTGAATTGTTAAAAATACCTTCAGTTAGTGCTGATCCTGCTTATGCAAAGGATGTAAAAGTAACTGCTGAATTTTTAGCAACAGAGTTTACAAGAATGAAGTTGGATGAAGTAGAAGTGATTGAAACAGAAGGTCACCCTATTGTATATGCAGAAAAAATAATTGATATAAGCTTGCCAACAGTATTAGTGTATGGTCATTATGATGTACAACCTGCTGATCCGATCGAATTATGGGATTCTCCACCTTTTGAGCCTGTTATTAAAAAAACTGAAATTCACCCAGAAGGAGCCATTTTTGCAAGAGGCGCTTGTGATGATAAAGGTCAAATGTATATGCATGTTAAGGCTGTAGATGCCATGATGAAATCAAATGAATTAGCATGTAATGTTAAATTCATGATTGAAGGCGAAGAAGAGGTTGGTTCTGCTAATTTAGAAGCATTTATTAAGGCTAATGTAGAAAAATTAACTGCAGATGTAATTTTGGTTTCAGATACAGGAATGATAGATAATAATACGCCATCTATTACTACTGGATTAAGAGGGTTGAGTTATGTTGAGGTTGAGGTGACAGGTCCAAATAGAGATTTACATTCTGGATTATATGGTGGTGCTGTTGCAAATCCTATTAACATTTTAACAAAAATGATTGCCTCTCTTCAAGATGAAGATAATCACATTACGATTCCTAATTTTTATGATGATGTGGAAGAATTAAGTTTAGATGAAAGGGCAGAAATGGCAAAGGCTCCCTTTTCGGAAGAGGCATATAAAAAATCAATTGATATTAATTCTGTCTATGGTGAAAAGGGATATACAACTAACGAACGTGCATCTATAAGACCAACGTTAGATGTGAATGGTATTTGGGGTGGTTATACAGGTGAAGGAGCAAAAACTGTTATTGCTTCAAAAGCTTATGCTAAAATTTCAATGCGTTTAGTGCCTAATCAAGATCCAACAAAAATCACTAATTTGTTTAAAGCTCACTTTGAGTCTATTGTACCAAAGGGTGCTAGCGTTAAAGTTACGCCACATCATGGTGGAGAACCTTCTGTAACACAAATAGATTCTATTGAATATAAAGCGGCTAGTTTAGCTTTAGAAGAAAGTTTCGGTAAAAAACCGATTCCAGTTTGAAGTGGGGGGTCAATTCCAATTGTAGCCATGTTTGAAAAAGTATTAGGATTAAAAACTATTTTATTAGGTTTTGGTTTGGATTCAGATGCGATTCATTCACCAAATGAGCACTATGGATTGTATAATTTTTATAAAGGAATAGAAACAATCCCTTATTTTTATAAACATTATGCTAAATTAAAATCTTAATAAATGAAAATCATATTTGTTTTATTATTGACTTTGTCAACTACTTTTTCAGCTCAAAGTTCTTTTTGGTACAAAGATCTTGAGTTTTTAGAAATGAAAAATTTTCAAGTGTCAAAAAGTGAGGATAAAATCCTTATTAAATTTGATTACGTTATTCAAAACGACAATTGGTATGGAGTGACTATTAAGCCTTCATTGTTGAATTTGAATATTGCAAATTCTGATTGTGGTGACGTTTATATTCCAAAGAAGATTAAAATAAAACGTAAGTCAAAAGCAAGTTATCCTTTTGTTTTAGTAGGAGATGCTTCTAAGTTTAGTAAAAGTGGATTAATGTCTGTTTGGAATATGTTTACAAAAGGGTCGGTTGATTTGATAATGAAGGGGAAGTTAAAAGCAGGTATTTTTGGATTAACAAAAAAATGGGATTTAGATTATTTATATAAAATGACTTGGGTAGAGCTTAAGTCATTTTTTTAATTGATTAATAAGAGGAATGAAAAAGAGTGTAGCGGTAGTTTATGGCGGGTATTCAAGTGAGTTTGGGATATCAAAGAAAAGTGCAAATACAATATATTCAAATATTGATACTAATTTATTTATGCCCTTTTTAGTTGAGTTAACTAAAGAGCATTGGATTGTAGAAATTGAAGGTGTAGTTTATCCATTGAATAAAAATAATTTTACTTATGAATTAAATGGAGAAGTAAGCTCATTTGATATTGCTTTCATCACAATTCATGGTACGCCTGGAGAAGATGGTAAATTACAAGCATATTTTGATATGATTGAGTTATCTTATGTTAATTCAGGTGTTTTTTCTTCTTCTTTAACATTTAATAAATGGGCATGTAATCAATTTTTAAGTCAATTTGGTTTTAATGCTGCAAAATCTATGTTGTTACGAGTTAATGACGAAATTAATATCCAATCAATTGGTAAAGAATTGGGGTATCCATGTTTTGTTAAGCCAAATGATGGTGGGTCAAGTTTTGGAATTTCAAAAGTTTCAAAAGAGGAGCAGTTGTCTGATGCAATTTTAATAGCATTTTCTGAAGGAAAAGAAGTGGTGATTGAATCTACACTTATTGGGCGTGAAGTAACATGTGGAATGTATAATAATGGAAGTGAAATTATTGTTTTACCAATTACAGAAATTTTAACAGAGAATGAGTTTTTTGATTATGAAGCTAAATATAATGGTGAGTCAAATGAAGTTACACCTGCTGATATTCCACCCGAATTAACACTAGAAATTCAATCAATATCTAAAGAAATATACCAAATACTTGGTTTAAAGGCAATAGCGAGAATTGATTACATTATTGATGTGAACAATGTGATTAACGTAATTGAAATAAATACAAACCCTGGAATGACTGAAGAAAGCCTTGTTCCTCAGCAGGTAAAATCTGCAGGTTTGAGTTTGAAAAATGTATTATCCGAAATTTTAAAATAATGATTATTATGAGTGTTGCTAATTATTTAGCGACACTCATAAATACTTTCTTCTTTTTAATAGGGAATCCTTTCAGATTACTTAGAACAGAATTAACCTTAGCTCTATCAACTGCTACTAAAGCATGATAATCTTTGACATCAATTAAACCTAATTCATCCTTTTGTAATTCACCTTTCTTATAGAATGTACCAACAATATCAATTTTATTAATTTTATCTTTTTTTCCTTCGTTTATAAAAATAGTTTCCCATTTTGGTTTAGAAGGAATGAAAAACTCATCACTTAATTTTTTAACAGAATAAGTACTGGCATCAATATAATCAGGTAAAAATTCTTTTTCAGATAAAACAAAGTAGATCGTACCACTCTCATCCATTCTTGCTGTTCTACCATTTCTATGAACATAACTGTCTTGAGTCGTAGGTATTTGGTAATGGATAATGTTTTTTATTCCAGAAATATCTAATCCTCTAGCTGCCAGATCGGTGCATAGAAGTGTGTTAACGCTTCCGTTCTTCAGTTTGAATAGTGATTTTTCTCTTTCATCGTGTTTAAGTCCACCGTGAAAACCAGCATAATATATACCAGACTCATCTAATAAATCTCCAACTCTATCAACAGCATCTCTGTGGTTACAAAATACCAAAGTGGACTCATTGTTTAATTCACAGATTAATTGTAGTAAAGCTTCTGCTTTATCAGTTCCACAGACCTTACAATGTGATGTGTAAATTTTGAAGCCTTAAATGTATGTAAGTAATCAATTTTTTTAGAATCGTGAAATGGAATGAACTTTGGAACATCAATAGCTTGAGTAGCTGAGGTCA